>ENA-OOXJ01000168-OOXJ01000168.1-human-gut-metagenome-genome-assembly--contig:-NODE-168-length-60332-cov-10.209566_pt1 | contig 60332 bp, 40 predicted proteins | sample MGYA00241587_ERZ501343 | MGnify/ENA primary metagenome ERZ501343 (study PRJEB25962, sample SAMEA2042918) | human gut metagenome | biome: human gut; feature: human-associated habitat; material: faeces... | reverse complement strand
TAAACTATTAATCACATTTTCTTCATAAACCGAATAATCGAATTTCCTATACTAAATAAAATGCCTAGCGCATCAAAGCAGACTAGGCATTTAATAATTTAAAGTTAATATTTTTATCAAACTTTATTTCATGAATTTTCCTTTATTTTTACCTTTAGAAGCATGAATTAAGACTGTTCCATCTTGAGATTTTGCTAGATTGTTAGCATATTCAACAGCTTCTTTTTTAGTATCAAAGGTTTTTATAACTTTAAGACCATCTTTAAGAATGATTTCCCATTTTCCATCAACTTTCTTAACATGGTAAACCTTCTTAATTTCTCCTCTTCTTTGTTTTAAAAGAATTTCAGAAGGTTCTTTTTTGTCAGATTGCGTTACTTCATTTGTTGCGCTGCTTTTTTCTGTTTCAGTTTCATCAGTTTTTACTTCTTCAACTTCATTTTGAGCAGGCTCATGAGTAACTTCTACTCTTTCTTCTTCGCTTTCATTAGAAGGAGTAGCATCCTTTTGAGGTTCATTCATTAAAGCTTGATTGTTATTTTCAGAAAGTTTTTCATCAGCGATTTTTTCTTGAACTTGTTCTTCTTCTTTTAAAATGTCGCTTGTTGAAACTTCTTCACCTTTAGCAAGTTTAGCGTCAATTTGAGCCATTTCCTCATTGTATTTTTCAACTTCCGCTTTATTTGCAAGTACAAAGTGACCTGGTCTAATTTCAATAAAACTTGGTTTATCAACGCTATAATCGTGAACTTCACGTGGATTATAAACAATTCTAACTCTTTCTTTTTCAGTTAATGGGTTAGGTTTAGGAATAGCACTTAAAAGTGATTTTGTATAAGGATGCAATGGATGTTTAAAGAGTTCATCACTTGTTGCAAGTTCAACAATTTCACCAAAATACATAACAGCAATTCGATCACAGAAATATTTAACGACTGATAAATCATGAGCGATAAACATAATTGTTAAGCCCATCTCTTCTTTAAGTTCGTTAAGTAAGTTAATGATTTGTGCACGGATTGAAACATCAAGTGCTGAAATAGGTTCATCACAAATAAGTAATTTTGGATTCATGATTAAGGCACGAGCAATACCAATTCTTTGTCTTTGACCACCAGAGAATTCATGTGGGTATCTGTTACAATAATCAGCAATCAAGCCAACTTTTTCTAAAACATTAACGACCTTTTCGTGATTTTCAGCTTTATTTGTAAAGCCTTGAATTCTTAAACCTTCTTGAATGATATCTTCAACTGTCATTCTTGGATCAAGAGAATCAATAGGATCTTGGAAAATCATTTGAATTTCGCTCATTAATTTTCTAGACACATGCTTATCATCATGTTTGATTTGCTTGATCTTTTCTTTTTGAACACGAACTACATTATCACGATATTCTTTAGCCTTATTAAACTCGGAATTATATTCATCTTGGCTAATTTTGCCATCCTTAAGCAATCCTTTAAGTTCTTTAACCTTAGCGTTATATCTTAAGTTGGTATATTTAATTTCTTTAACATTCCATCTGCTACCAGCACCAATTCTGACCCCTTTATAATAAATTGAGCCGCTAGTAATATGATAAAGTCTAATAATTGAACGACCAGTTGTTGTTTTACCACATCCTGATTCACCAACTATACCAAAACATTCACCTTCCTTAATTTGGAAAGAAACATCATGAACAGCTTTTAACTTATAACGATTAGGTCCTTTTCCAAAGAAGAAATATTGTTTTAAATGGTTAACGCTTAAAATAATGTTATTTTGAACATATTCATCTTTATATTTACATTTACTACGAATATCTTTAATAGCTTCTTCTTTATTTTCTTCGTCAATTCCACTTAATTCATCTTTAGTAGGATTTACTTCATCAAGTTCAAGAGAATGATCTTCTTTTGAAATAACACTCTTTCCTCTTCAGCAATTCGATAAGCTTCAATATTTGAAGAAAGCAAGGCTTGTCTAGCACTTTTACTTGTTTCGTTTTCTTCAAGAACGCTTTCAAGAATTTTAAAACTTTCTTGAGGAACTTCTTTAAGTTGTTCTTGATTAGCTTCTTTATTTTCTTCGTATTGCTTGATTGAATTAGCAATACGAGTTTTGACAATTTTAGGCATTTCAACTTGTGGAGCATCTGGATGTAATAACCAGGTTGCAGCATAATGAGTGTCACTAACCTTATAAAATGGTGGTTCATGTCTAAAATCGATTTCGAGAGCATATTTACTTCTTAAAGCAAATGCATCGCCTTTTGGAGGAAAACGCATATCTGGAGGTGTTCCAGGAATCGCTTCAAGTTTTTCTTTAGAATCAATATCAGGAATTGAAGAAAGTAAAGCCCAAGTATATGGATGTTTAGGATTATAGAAAATCTCATAAGCAGTTCCATATTCAACGATTTTACCAGCATACATGACAGCAACTCTATCAGCCATGTTAGCAACAACACCTAAATCGTGAGTAATAAAGATACAGGAAAGACCTCTTTCTCTTTTTAAAGTATTAATAAGTTCAAGAATTTGAGCTTGAATTGTAACATCAAGTGCGGTTGTTGGCTCATCACAAATTAAAATATCTGGGTTAGCAGTCAAAGCAATTGCAATAACAATTCTTTGTCTCATACCACCTGAAAACTCAAATGGATATTGCTTGAAACGTTTTTCTGGAAGAGGAATACCAACTTCTCTCATAACCTCAAGAGCCATTTTCTTAGCTTCTTTTTTAGTTACTTTTGTCGAGTTAATATAATCTTCTTTAACCTTTTTAATTTGTTCTTCAACATCTTTTACTTTAAAGTGAGCTTTATCAAGTTCATCATCACCAGTTGAAGTAATTTTTTCTTCTTGTTTGCCAAGCTTAGAAATATTGATTTCTTCTTGCTTTTGCTTTTTAAAGAAGGAAAGAATTGATTTTTTAGGTTTTTCTTCTTTTGCAGTCATTAAAGCAAGATTATTTTTAGCTTCGTCACTAGCATTAGCAAAAGCATTATCAAATTCTTGTTTAGCAACCGTCAATTCTTCTTCAAGCTTAGCAAGCTTTTCATCACGTTCAGCTTTAAGTTTTAAAGCATATTCTTTATTTAAAACACTAGCATCTTTTTTCTTATTAGTAAGAGCAGTTTTTAACAGAGGTTTAAGTGTTTTATATTCTTTTAAAGTATATTCTTTTAACTTTTCTAAAAATTCTTTTCTAATTGTTAAACTATCAAGATTTTCTTTTCCTTCATAACTTGTTGAATCAGTTTTAAGAAGTTCAAGTTTTTCATTAATAAGTTCAATCTTTTTAGAATTAATTTCTTCTTCAAGATAACGAGAATCGAAGTCTCTAGTATTTTTTAAAGCATCAAGTTCATGAGTTGTTTCTTTAAGAAGTTTCTTGTCATCGCGAACAAAAAGTGAACAAAATTCAACTACTTCTTCAATAGTATCTTGATGTTTTTTAACTTGTTCTTCATCGTCTTGATCTTTTAATGGTGTATTAAGGAATTTGATATAACCATTAATTTTATTAAGTTCATTCTCAAGTCGATTAATTTCATAATCTGCGTTAGCTTTTGAGTTTCTTAAGTTAACAAGTTCCTTAGAAATTAATTCGTTATAATGTCTTTTTAAAATATTTTTGTTAATAAGAGTTGCTTCAGTAATTTGCTTACCAACTCTACAAATAGGGTTAAGTGAAGAAAGAGGATCTTGGAAAATCATTCCAATTTTATGCCCTCTAATACGATGAAATTCTTCTTCACTAACACGGATTAAATCTTCACCTTCATAAAGAATTTGGCCGCTTTCAACAACAGCGTTATTAGCTAAAATTCCCATGATAGTTTTTGATGTAACTGATTTACCACTACCAGATTCACCAACAATACAAAGTGTTTCACCTTTAAAAAGGTCAAAAGAAACGCCTCTAACTGCATAAACCATCCCTGAATCGCTTTTGAAGTTAACTCTTAAGTTTTTAACTTCAAGAACTTTAGGAGTATTTTTATAGTCTATTGAATTTAACTTATTTTGTTCCATTTTTAATCACTCCCCTTTAGCGATGGATTGAATGCATCTCTTAAACCGTTACCAAATAAGTTAAAGCTAATCATAATTAAAGCCATAATTACACTTGGGAAAAGGATTAAGTAAGCGTACGTATTAAGATAGGTTTGATTATCAGAAAGAATAACACCTAAAGATTGCATATCTTGGAAACCAAGACCTAAATAAGAAATTGTTGCTTCAGTAAAGATAACACTTGGGATCATTAAAACAGCACTTGTAATAATTGTACCCATAGCATTAGGTAAAATATGTTTAAAGATTAATCTAAAGTTACTTGCACCAAGTGTTCTACTAGCAAGAGTATATTCTCTATCTCTAAAACGATAGAATTGAGTTCTGGTTAAACTAGCAGTACCAATCCATCCTGTCATACACATAGCAAGAATGAATGTTCCAAAGTTACTACCTAAATTTAAGATACAGATTGTCATAATAACAATCCATGGAACACCACTTAAAAGATCACAGAATCTTTGAAGGGCAATATCAATATTTCCACCAAAATAACCACAAATTGCACCATAAACTAAACCAAACGAGAAACAAATGGCGAAAATAAGAATACCTAAGCCAAGAGAAGTTAATAAGCCGGTAAAGACACGTTTAAGCATGTCATAACCATAGTTATCAGTTCCAAGAAGGAAAATTGGCTGAGATATATAACCAAGCACTTTATAACCACTAACAACACAATTTAATGTGTAAACAGTAATTCCGCTTGAAGTTGTACTTCTAATACTAGTTATGCTGATAATTGGAAGATAATCTTCTGATAAAACAGTGAAATATTTTTCAAGCTCAGGTTGAAGAATTTCTGAAGCATCATTTGGACTAGCTAAAGATAAACGATACCAATCTCTTAATTTCGAATTATCATAAGTCCCTGTTTCTTCATTATATGGAAGTAAATCAGCACTTAACCAACCATTATTGATATATTCAACAAGATCAGCTTGAGCAATTGATTGACTACGATTTCCGTAAGGTACTGCATAGGTATCAAAAGTAAAATCACAAACCCAGCTAATACCATGATAGAAATTGATTCTACCGTTTGAACTCCAAAAATTATCAGCGCTACTTGAAACTAAGGCATTAGCATTAGCATCAGTCCAACTAACATTATTAACAGCAAGTTCACCTTCAAAAAGTTGAATGCTCTTAATAAATAAAGAACTTGTGCTATTAACATTTGGACGTAATCTGATTTCAATATTGGCTGTTATTGGTTGAGTTAAATCGATTGCTGCATTGTCATTGATTCCAGATAAGCAATTTTCAATAACTAATCTATTTGTACGAACTTCATTGCCAACTACATCAGTCTCAACATTTTCAACATATTGAGTTGTTTCTTCGAAGTCTTTTAATGTAAGTTCATATTCAGCGGTTTCACCACTTTCTAAATCAATTGCTTCATAAGTGATAAAAACACCATATTCACCCATTGGATAGTTTTCCACTTCATCATCTAAAAGTGTAATTTCGAAACGATATTGTAAAGCTTCAGAGAAGTTTTGAATTGTAAAATCGCTTGAACGATAATAAATCGTTTTACTATTAAGAACACTTTCATCATCTTCTTCAGTAACGAGTTCGTTAAGATTGGTTAAATTAATAAAACCACCGCTTGCCGAACTAGTTGCAGTGTTAACATAACCTTGTCTAGCTGGAGAAAGATTTAAAACACTATTTGATGGATATTGTGATGAGAAAGGATAACCATAAGTATTTCCATCATCATCAGCTTGAAGTGTCGAAGGATCAACTGGTACATCAGTCATTCTTTTAGTACCATCCCAAAAACCAGTTCCAGTTGGGAATAATTTTGGCTCAAGGAATGTTTCATTTGGATGTTGGTTTTCAATATCATTAGTATCTGCAATAGGAATAATAATACTTCCTAAAAGTAAGATACCTAAGATAATTGCACCAGCAACAGATGATTTGTTTTTACAAAATCTCTTAAAAGCATCTTTTAAGAAGGTTGTTGGTTTTGTTTTAAATTTTGTATCATGAATGCTTTTATCTTTTTGAGCGAATTCAAAAGAATTGGATCTTATATGAATTTTATGCTCTACATCACTACTATCAGTGTATACAAACTCTTTAACTTCATTATCCATTGTTCTTCGCTCCCATTCTGATACGAGGATCAATAAATCCGTAAGATATGTCTAAGAAAACACTTGCAAGTAAACTAATAAGTGTGAAGATAGCCATATCAACCATTAAAACGTTATAGTCACGAGAATTGATAGAATTAACAAAAAGACTACCAATTCCAGGAATATTGTATAAATTCTCTAAAATCATGGAACCAGAAAGAATTCCGATAAATTCAGCAAGAATTGATGGAACAATTGGGACCATAGCATTTCTTAAAGCATGGCGAGTAATACATTGACTCTTTGTTAAGCCTTTAGTACGTGCAAGTAAAAGGTAATCACTACTCATAACTTCACATAATTCAGCTCTTGTAAAACGGCAATAACCACATATTGAGCCAAAGCATAAAGCTAAAACAGGAATAACATAACCTAAAGCTTTTGCCGAACCACTACTTGTTGCATCTGGCCATTGGAATGGCAAAAGATTTAAATCATAAGCTAAGAATTTAATAAGTAAGGAAATGATAATAAAGCTTGGAACAGAAATGAAAATCATAACAAGAGTTGAAATGATATGATCTGTAAGCTTATTTTTCTTTAAAGCGGCCCATATACCTAAAGCAATACCAAGAGGAACGCTTATTATAACTGAAATAATATTAATTCCCATAGAGACTGGAAGTCTTGAACCAATAATTGAAATAGCACTTGCATTAACTTGAATGGAGGTTGATGTACCCCAGTTCCATTCTGTCACAATATTCCAAATCCAATTTCCATATTGTTCAAGAATAGGTCTTTGATAGTAATAATATTGTAAACCGCCATCTTGAATTAATTCTTTACCTTCTGTTGACCATAAAAGACTGCCATACCCTTCTACTTGCGTATTAAAACTGACAACAAATCCTTGTTCCACTTGATCTTCATAATAACGCCAAATATCAACTGGGAATCCAACAGGTTGTTGGAAAGGAAGGAGTCTCATCAGCATAAAAGTAACGCTAAGAATGATAAAAGCTGTAATTAAAGCCAACACAATTCTTTTAACTACATATTTACCCATCTTTAATCCCTCTAAAACAATTAATATTTTATCAAAAATATTAATTTTTAAATAGAAAGAAATTGACGCCTTTCAGCGTCAATTTCATTCAACTTTTTCTTGTTTAAATTATTTAATTGTAATCGCGCTAGTTGTTTTAGTTGTAGAAACTGGTACATCATTAATTGTCATGTAGTAAGTTGCATAAACTGTAACAGTAACTCGTGAACAAGAAGATAAATCAATAGCGCTATTATCAGCGACTTGGCCAAATGTAGAATTTCCATTCAAAACTTTTGGAACAAAGATGCTAAATCCAGCTGTAGATCTTCTAAATGTGCCATCCTCAGTTAAAGCGGTTGAGTCATATTCGAATAATTGACCTAAGTTAGCATTTAAGACAACAGTACTACTTGTTCTTGATCCAGATGGTGTATATGTGATTGTAACAGTTGCATATTCATCTTCTTGTCTTGAAGCATCTGCAAAAGCTTTAAATGAAACACCACTTGCTTGAACTTCTTGGGTGAATTGTAAATATACATCCCAAGCATCGAATTCACCATCTTCTCCTTCGACACTAACTTCACCAACTTGATTTGATGGTCTTCCTAATGAAATTGGGTCTTTTTCAACTTTTCCGGCATCATCGATTAATGCGCCTTTTGTGGCAGCTGTCCATAAACCATCAAAGCTCCAAATCTTACCATCATAGTTAATGTAATTGCCTGTGGCTGTGTTAATTTCAGAAGTATCAAGACCCCAGTTAAGAGTAAATCCTGATGTATTATCACTCTTTAAAACTTCCATAAATCCGAGTGGATCAAGTTGCATACCTGAAACAGAACCGAAAGCTAAATCAAATTGGCCTCTTCCCATTCTATCGTAAACATCTTGATAGTTAGTTGTACCATTGTGATTAACAAAGTTAATTCTAAATCCACGTGAATAAGCTGTTGTTCTTTGGAATGCGTTATTAAAGTAGCCAGCAAGTTCATTTCCATATTCTTGAGTATCTGTTGTATTCATCCAATAGATATCAATTGTTTCACTATCGCCATAACCAGAATAATTACCTTTATTAATTTCTTCAGTAATTGCTGTATCCATTAATTGAACTGCAAGGTCAAGGTTATAGCCGTTTGTTTCTGGAGAATATTCAGCAATTGCAGCTTTATGTTGAGCTGTTTCATCATAAGATAAACCTTGTTCTGGTTCCCAAAGGTATCCAGGAGCAAAGTAGCTTTGTGATGGGACACTTCCTCTTGTTGTTGCATAAGTTTCTCTATCAATAGCAAAGCTTAATGCATTAACAAAGTTATCGTTGCTCATTAATGGTTTACAAGTATATGGACTTTCTGCTTTACTTTCTTCAAAAAGTACATCCCACTCTGCTTGTGTAGCTGTATTTAAATTAAGTTTAAAGGTTGAATCACCTTCAGTAATTGTTGTTCTAGGATCATTGATATATTGAGTCATATAATCCTTAGGAATTGAAACAGCATCTAAAGTTCCAGCATTAATAAATTGATTAAATGCATAGTTAACATCACTAGCTGCACCTTGAAGGTAGTTAATCTTAATACCTTCAATAGAATATCTTGAACTTACTGTATCATCGTATTGTTTATAATTTGTATTAAATTCAACCCATCTAGGATTTCTTTTATAAACGTTGTATGTTGAACTAACTTCTTCAAGAACATATGGAGCTAAAGATAAAACGTTGTCAACTGGAGTGTAAGTTTGATCATGAGTATTGACTGTACCATAAGCATCTTTCATGGCAGTTGCATACATTGTATTACTATTTGTGTCCTCACATTCGCTAGCTAATTGTTTAATAAAGTCTAAAGGAATTGGTGAGTTAAGAGTTGAAGAAAGGTTAGTCATTGCGGTGAATTGATTAACAGGAGTATTGAATGTAAATGTAATTGAACTTTCTTCTTCGTTTAATTCGAGACCAACAAGTGAGTAGAAAGTATCCATGTAACGTTCAACATCACCACCATCAGTTGCACTCTTTGTTAAATCAGAAAATGCTCTAGCACCTTTTAAAGTAGCGTTATTAGAATCAGATGTGTAGTCAGTATTTCTAGCAAGACCAATTTTACCATTTAAAAGAAGCATAAATGGAATTGCGTAGTCTTCAAGTTCAACTTCTCTACCGGCAAAATTAGCTTGTCTGCCCCCTTTTTCAGAAAGAGTATTGTAAACTAAGCCATCTTTACCAGTTTTAACATAAACTTTATATTGTGTCGCAAGGTGAGTTGCTGAGTTTTCATTTAATGCTTGAGGCATGAAATCATTGGTTTCTGGGTTAACTTTAGCAAGAACTGGGTACCAATCATAACCTGTATTATTAGAATTTAACTTTTGACCATAGTAAGTAGAAGAAATATAGCCGTATAAATCAGCAGATTCACTACCAGTATCATCTAAATAGTTAAAGTTCTGTTTATTTGTTGTACCACCATAAGAGTGATAATATCTCTTCCAAGCAGTATTAGTTTCTGCTTCCATATCAGAAGTAATTCTTCCTTCAGAAAGAATACCCATACCATAACCAGTGATATATTCATTAGTTGGACGTTCAATACGGTCGCTATACATGACATAGCCACCATTTTCAAATAAGGTAATACCAGTTAAATGGTTATCAACAGCATATTTTTCAAGTTTACCTAAAATATCAAGTTTTTCTTCATAAGAACTTGCAACATAGTTATAAGCATTGCCATTAGTTGATTCAGCTGCACCAGTAACAGTAACACTGACTGTTTTTGTTGCTTCAGATGAAGGAACAGTCTCTTTTAAGTTTAAACATGTAACAGTAATTGTTGCTTCTCCAGCAGTTAAACCAGTAATGGTACCATTATCGTTGACAGACACAACGTCTTGTCCACTTGTTACTTCGTAGGTAAAAATACCATCAACGCCTGCTGTAGTTGATGTTGCAACAGCATTTACTGTTTCACCAATAACGATTTCACTACTTCCGGACAATTCAAGAGTAAATCCATCAATTTTTGTATCTACAACAGGACCAGGATTAGGACCTGGATCTGGTTCAGTTGGACCACAGCTTGTTAAGCCAACAACACTTACTCCGCCTAAGAGTAAAAGTGCACTTAATGCATATATCACCTTTCTTTTTCTCATAAATACACTCCTTTCAAAATCACTTTAAAAAGTTCATAATCGTTAGAATAATAAATGAGTATTATTTTTTGTCAACCCTATAAATTAATAAACTAATATAGATTAATGAAATATTTAAGGTTGTGACTTAAACAATACTCGCTAAATTCACCCTATAAATAATATAAAGAATAATTGTAACCACTAAGTAAATACCAGCTAAGACAAGATAAATAATATAAAAATATTTACTGTCTAATCTTTTTATCTCTTTTGTTTTTGTATAATCGTAAACCCCATAAAAAGCTTCGTCATCTTTTTTATTAGGTCTTAAATGAGCACAAAATCTAATCGCACTATAAGCGAAAATATCAAAAAAACCTTTTCTTGTTGCAACCGAGAAAAAGGCAGCAGCAAGCATTAAAACAAAATCAATAGAACTAGCATTTAATGAAGAAACAAGATAATCACCTGTTAAATTAAGAAGAACTATTGTAATTAAAAGAGCAATCGTCAAAATTAAAGCGATAAGAAATCTGCTTAAGTATAATGAAAAAAATCTTTTAAAATCAATTTCTCTTCTTGTCTTTAATTTCATAAAATAGTTAATTTTTGCAGGTTTTTAATATCTAAATAGGTACAATAAGAAGGCACAAAGGCCTTCTTATTGTTTTAACAAAATTTTACTTGAATTAAGCAGCTACAAAGGTAACTTCAACAACGTTTACGCCACCACTTAAGACAAATTGATAATTGCCATTAAAGTCTCTAGCGATTTCAACGCCATTTACTTTAACACTGCTTACTCTATATCCAGCGTCTGGAATTGCATAGATTGTAGAAATTTCACCACTGAAACCACTAACTTTATCAACATAAACTTTTCCGCCTTCTACATCTTGTGTGAAGGAAACGCTTGCGTTGCCTGAATCAGTGATATAGTCATTTGTTCTACCATTATCTTCAACAGTAAAGGTTGTATAGGTTGTAGTAAATGTAATTGTTGTATCATCGATTCTTGTATAGTTGATGCTAACTTTACTTCCACTACTTGTAACTCCATAAACTCTAGCGGCAGAATTAATTCTCTTTGGATAAGAGAGAATTACTGTATATTCTCCAAGATTTAAATCCCCACCAGTATAATCTTTAGCTTCAATAACATATCTATCAGAAATATTGTTACTTGAACCTTCAGTTGTCTTGGTATAACTGAATGTTGAACCAGGAGTTAAAGAATCACTTTCAATCATTAATCCAGTTTCAAGGTCAGATGAATTGACAAGATAGTAACTATAGTTATAAGTACCATCACTAATATTGATATAAAGCTTGTCGCCTTCTAATGTTTCAGGAATCTTAATATCAAGGTAATAACCATCACTAACTTTAGTTAATGTAAAATCAGTAACAGTATCAGCGTTGATATGGACATAACTGTTAGAAGGAATATAGATTTCATTAAATTTAAGTCTCAATGTTTTATTTCCATTGCTATCAGTAATGATTGATTTAGAAACAATTGCAGGAGCTTTAGAATCAATAACTAAATTAAATTCTTTAGTTTGAGTTGATCCATAAACTAAATTATAAGTGAAATTAATTGTGTAATTTCCATCTTGTAATCTAGCCCCATTTTCATAGTATAAAGGAAGTTCAGCGTATCCTCTATGAGCTAAAGAATAATCGCTAATATAACTACTACTTACATGTGATTTATAAAGTTCGTATTGGTTAGTAATAATATCTTTAACATTTCCAGAGACAACAGTATCACCAGTTTCATCTTTAATTTCAACGACTTCGCTTAAAAGTGAACGGTAAACAAATTCTTGAATATATAAGACATCTGTTTCATCACTTCCAACATAAAGTGTAACGTCATCACCATCTTTGGTGTAGGTTAATTCATTACCAAAGTTAGCAGGATTTGTTGAATTAGTTAAAACACCAGATTTTCTATTGTAAGCTTGATAATCATCATAACTTGCACCAACAATCATTGAGCTAGTATTGATATAACTTCTAGAATAAGAATTTGCACCAAGATAATTAATTAGATCTGAACCATAGACAAAGCCATCAGTATTGCCAGTTGTCATATCATATCTTTCTTCTTTTTCAAACTCAAATGGTTCTGTAGCTTCAGCCTTGCTGTAATCACCATAGAAGCCCATATAAGGCATTGAAAGATCAATTCCATCAGCACTTGTGTCTTCGAAAATCAAATAGCCTTCAAGGAAAGCACCATTTTTAAATTTAGCAAGGTATTCTTTACTTGCATCTGTAATTTGCCGTTCGACAGTATCTGAATATGTAGAATTTTCATTAACAGTCACTTGAGTCTTAAGATCGACTGATTCTAAAAGTTTATCATAAGAAGTTTGAAGTTCTGCTCCCTCAAATTTAGTATCATTAGCAACATAGTTTGCAAGTTCATTGTCATGGTTATGATACTTATTAATTAATGGAGCAAAAACCTTTAATTTAACATTATATGTTTTAGGTGTATCACCTTCATTATGAAGTCTAAAGCCAAGAGAAATGTCGCCATTAGCAATTTTTTCATTATTTCTTAGTTCAATTTTTGCAAAGCTATTTCCTTCAGCAGTATTAAGATCAGTTGCATAATTACCAGTTTTTTCATCAGGAATTAAGCCTTCAAGATAAACATCTGAATTAATTGCATCACCTGCATTAACAACACCAGCGCCTTGCTTTCTTGGTGAATATTGAACTTCAGTTGTTGTACCTTCAGCTTTATAGATGGTCACTGGAGTTTCATAATCATCATCAGTTTTTGTATCTTCAGAAGAGAAGTTATCATACATTACATAATTTTCTAATGTATACTGATCAGCAGTAGACATTGTTCTCATTGTAATAGTTTTAAGATAATTAAGTCTTTCTTCATCAGTCAAAAGATGACCTGTTTCTTTAAATGCTTCTGCTTGTTTTTCACCTAATAATAAGGCTGAAATGCCAGTATAGTTAGGTGTAGCCATTGAAGTACCACTTAAATAACCAACTGAATTAGGATCAAGATTACTTTCTGGAACTTGTCCTTGAGCATTAGCTTCACCTAAGACAGCACCTCTAATAGATGTGCCTGGAGCCGAGATGTTAGGATTTAAATCAAGAGTTGATGTTGCACCTTCACTAGAGAAATCACTAAGTTGCCAAGCTTTTGGATTAACATCTTCTCTTTTAGCAATAAGAGTTGTATTTTCACCACTTGATTCATAGCAAAGTATTGAGCCATCGTTTTCAGAAACAACTGCATCTAAAGAGTCAAGAATTGTTTCTCTATCAGCATATAAAACGAAAACAACAGGAATTTCAGGAACTGAATAGCTACCACTTGCATCTCCGGTTGACCAACTCATTCCAAAGTTAAATTCATAAGCTGTAGGGTCATTATTAATAACGATTAATCCCGCACATCCAGCATCTTCAGCGGCTTGAGCCTTGTCGACGAAGGAATTACTTCCTCTATCAACAACAGCAACCTTGTTTCTAAAGTAATCAGGACCTTTTTCAGCAGTGACTTTTTGATAATCGGCACTTGTGCCATAGAAATTACCGGTAGAATCTGAATTGCCAGCTGTAATTAATTGAATAGAGTCAGAACCTGTTTCTTCAGTTATATCAGCAAGCAGGTGTTCAGTCTCTTTGGTAATTCCATATTCATTACCTTCTGTATAATCAACTTGATCATCATAAGCAAAAACAGCATAGTTTCCATTGCCTTGATCAATTCTTATACCTGTTTCATAGTATTGAGTTGGGTTAGTGCTACTTGCGACAATATTTGCTGTTGTAGAGTTAGAGTAACTTCCTAAAACACCAGTATCAACAAGGTCTGTTGACCAATCTTTATAAACGCTCATTGAGTTAAACAAATCTTTACCAGCGTTACCGGCAGCAATATTACAATTAACACCATCATTAGAAAGTTTATCTAAAACATCCATTGATGTTGATTTATTTGTAAAGTCATCAAGGTCACTACCTAAAGACATATTAAGTGCATCAACACCTAAAACGACACAGTCATTTAATGCTTCAAGAATATCATCATCAGTTGCATAAACACCGCCTGCACTTGTAGTATCTGAAGGAATAGATTCATAGAAAACCTTCATCAAAGCAAGTTGAGCATTAGGAGCGATTCCATCATAAGCTCCATTTGCTCCAGTAATAGAAGCAACGTGATTACCATGGTTACTCCAAGTAGATAAGACATCATAGTCATTAGCACTATTTTGACTACTTGCACCATAGTCATAATAGAAAGGAATCTTTAAACTCCAATATAATGAGCCATCTGCTCTATCTCTTGCTACATCATTTGTACTGGTTCTTCCGCCTTCATAAGTTGGATCGTCTCCTAATGTATGATCAAGTGTTTTGGTATGAGATGCGGTTAAATCACCATAAACGCTTTCAAGATCCTCATAATTGAATCTTTCACGAGCCATACTAATAACTTTTTCATCATCAAATGTGCTGTAGTAAGAGTGTTCAAGATAAAAACCTGAGTCCAAAATAGCAACAAAGCTACCTGCACCACCAGCATTATCCATTGGAACATTCATAGTATTTGCTGATTGATTTTCATGATTTAAAGTATCGCTATCAGTAGCGTCAAGAGGTGCAGTTTCAAAAGTTACATACCCTTCTTCTTTTTCAGCTTCAGTTTGCTTTCCACTTGAAACTTCGCTAAAACGGTATGTTTGATTAATTTGAGCACTTTGTACTCCGTTAATTGATTGAATTAAAGGGAGATAAGCTTCATTAGTTTTAATTTTAACAACGTTAATTGCGTCGTATGTTTCAGTTAATGTATAGTTGTCTCTTCCAATAAAAGTGTTGAGTTTTGCAAGGAAATTGTTTTGAGAATCCTTGATTTCTTTTTCACTTCTACTTCTAGTTGTGCCAGGAAGAACAACTAAAATTTCACTATTTTGATTTAATAATTCACTAGGAACTGAACCTGTTTCTCCGCTTGTAACACAAGCAAGAAAACCAACAGCGCCAAATAGTAATGTGGATAAACCTAATTTATTTCTTTTCATAAGTTATTCCTCCTCAACTATTTTAAAGCGAGTGCTTGGGTTGCTCCAACTTGAGCAAGTCCTTCTTCAATCCAACTTACACTTGTTGATCCAAAATCACCAAATGCCATAACATAGCCACTTAAGCTAACAGCATTGATGTCCCAAACTTCGATAGTATCGATGTTATTCACATCAGTGTAACTTGATTCGCCAACATATTCTTTATAAGTGGTCATTAACCAGAAACGGAATTCATCTGTTGTACCACTTCCTATGTAATCGACTAAATCTTGCAATGCACGATCATCAAATGATTGATAAGTAACCGTTGTATCTGTAGAAAGTCCTGCGTAGGCACTAAATGTATATAAAAGACCATTTGGATTTGCCTCATCACCAAACGTGGTGCTCATACTACTTGCGACATAACCACGTGATGTATTTGAACTTTGTGAAGCTACGCTATCAACATATTCGATAAAAGTTTGACCATTTAAAGCAACAGGTTCACCGCTTGCAGTAAAAGTATTATTTCGACCGCCAGTAAATCTTTGAACCATTTCTTGACCATTAACAGTTACAAGACCATAACCGATTCCTCCGGCCACATCATAATAATAATCTTCGTTATAATAAGCTTGAGGATTATCTTTAGCTACACCTTTATCGCCATATTCAAATCTAGTATAATTGTTTCCTTTAAATGCAGTTGCAAGAGTTACAACTGAATCATCAGGGTCCATGTCAGGAACTAAATCTTCTGGTGTTTCGACAAGTGCAAGTTCAATATCTTCAACAGATGTAGTTCCAATATTGCTAATGACCAATTTTGTATAACCATAACTTCCAAAATCAGCTGTCATCTCAAGATTGTTATCACTATTAAAGCTGATAGTGAAACGATTCATAATTGTAATCAAAGAACTTGACCAACCACAATAATCTAAGAAACTTGCAACTAATGGATATTTTGCTACAGTTTGATCGCCCATATCATTATCGCCTGGAACAACATCAATAACTGTAGTTAAGAAACGTCCATTTAATGTTTTGGTTGGAATATCGCTCAAATTAAACAAAGTAAATAATCGAGCAACAGAGGATGCTTTATCCCACCAAGAATCATGTCCAGTAGAAACGATAACATCAGCTTCTATCCTGCCTCTGTAATCATAGGTGTATTGAACAATACCTCGTTCTGCAGTTTCTCCTTCACCTGTTGTATAAGTTGTATACCCAATATGTGATTTTACTCCAGTTGTATCAAAAACTATTTCAGTTCCGTTTTTTATGTTTTGATACTCTACTTCATCATAATATTTTTCATTATATCTTCTTAAATAATGGAAACCAGTAGTATCGGATGTTGTACCGACATTATTAAAAACTTCAGCAGTATAATTTTGAGTTGTTTGTAATGTTTGCATAATGTCATATACAGAAGTGTCTTCTGTATAAACCATAATGTTAAATGAGGTTGATTCAACTCCATCTTCATTTGAACTTACAACAATATTATGAGTGCCTTCTGTTGTAATAGTTGCTCCATCTAATAATGACAATGTGTAAGCGGATGAAGATAAAGTTCTTCTTGAATCCAATTTGCCATCAACATAGGTTAATTCTTGTACTTGCAAACCTCTAGTTGAGAATGTCGTTGATTTAGAACCATCAGTTTGTTCCGTTAATGTATATGTAGTCGTGTTTGGCAATCTAGAAATATAAAGTTTTTTATTGGTAATTGTTTCGCCTACTGTAATTGTAAAGGCTGTAGAGGTATAACCCGTCTTTGTAACATTAACAGTAATTGCGCCAGCTGTATTCAAAATTGAACCTTCGCTTAAAGATCTTAAAGATAAAGTTACATCAGATGTATTTAAAATTTCAGCAGAAGTTACATCTTTTACTCCACCTACATATGTATAAGCCATAATAGACATACCATCATATGAAACAGCTTCACCTAATTTATATTTTGTTTTGGTAGGCAAAGATGCGACTTCAAGACGAAGTTCATCACCTTCAGCAAGTACAGTAATATGTGCTGGTGAGGATTTTACATTACTATCAAGTACACTTGTAGCAGTGATTTGTACACTACCAGTGTTAATTAATTTAACAAGTCCATTAGCATCGACCGTAGCAACGTTTGTATCACTTGAAGACCAAGTTACTGAGTTTAGTTCATCTCCAATTACAATTGCACTTAATTGAATAGAGTCACCAACTCGTCCATTTTTAACTCCTTGAACAATAACTTGAGAAATCTGCGAGGCAGAATCTCCACATGCAGTTAATGTGCTTGTTCCTAATGTTGTAAGAGTTAATAAGGAAAATGCTAACAATGCTGTTTTTCTTTTTTTCATGAACTGCTCTCCTTTCAATAATCATTTACGAACAAAGAACCGTTTTCACGGTTCTTCAAAAAATTTGTTTGATTGATTTATGCTACTACTGGTTGCAATAAGCTAACAAATTCATCGGCTGGTTTATAGCTAGAACTTCCAATATTTGAAATTTCCATAACATCAACATAGCCAAGATTTTCATACCACGTCTCTTCGCTTGAATGATCGGCGACAAAAGTCTGAATTCTAATATAACTTTCAGGATTCGACCAATCATCATTGACTAATTGATAAGAAACACTAATTTTACAGTTACTGTAATTTAAATATTCTTGGTTATAAATTTGGAAATATCTAGAGAAACTTTGAAGTGTAGACCGCATATCATTTGTTATTGTTCCACCATTTCCATCAGATAGATATAAACTACCATAAAGATTATATGAACCTTGAACTGTTGTTACACCATCAGTTGTACTTGTGTATTCATATGATTTATCCCAATAATCAATTGGTGACATTTCTAAGTTACCAATTTCACTGATAAAGCCATTCCATGTAGATGGATGGAAAGGTTGAATGTCTGTAAGAGCGTAGCCTTCATATTCAAGTGAATTATTTGATGTAAGTTCTAAATCTGCGACGGAATCGAATTCAGTTGGAATTCCAACAACTGCACCAGTATTCTCATCTATTTCAACATGATCTTGATTGCTTGTATAAACTAATTGAATTGCTGTAGTTCCTTCTGAAAATTCGTGATCACCAAATTTTTTACCATCAACATCAAAGAAAATATGTGCTGATGTGTCAATAGAAGTTGGATTTCCGATAACTTCGCCACTTGCGTTAGTTGGGTAATTAACAATGTTTTCAGCGATAGCTACATAGTCATCAGTTCCATGATATTCATAATTTAAATCGCCAAATAAACTATCACCAAATGTAGCATCAAAGTTGCCTTTGCTAACTACGCCGACAACGTCTCTAAATGTCGAAGTAATCTTGTTTGTTGCTGTACCATAAGTTTTATTCTCGACCATTTCTTGTAAGTCAGCTTCGATAGAACCTTCAGCTGTTAATGAAACTGGTGAAATTTGTAATATTGAAACACCTTGAGCAGGAATACCTAATAATGAAGCATAACTCTCAGGAGCCTCAAACATAGCCATAATTTGTGTTGTATAATCATCATAAGCAATAACATTTACACCAAAATAAACTTCACTAGGAGCAATCTGAGATAAGATGCTATAGGCTTGTCCAAAAAGTGTATAAGAAAGAGCGTAATTATAAACGTTAGAGCTTGTACTTGAAGGACTTGCTACATAAAGAGTTGCACCTGTTTCAGCATCCTCTTCAGCGAAAACCAAATTTGTAAACATGTCTGATGTCAAATCTTGCGCGGTACTCGTCATATTTATATCAAACATTAATGTTGCATCACCTTGAAGAGGAGAATAGGAATCGTAAATATATCCAGCATCATCTAATACATAATTCTTGTTTTCATCATATGAAAATTCAAATTTTCTTATACCACCAGTTTCTGAGTGATATAAAGCCCCGTTTGAACTATCAAATGCATAATCGCCCCAAGATGTACTAATTTGGTTGCTTAAAAGTTGACTGCTTTCACCAACTACACCAACTTCTTGAGTTATCATTTCTAGTTCTATATTATCTTCATAATATTCTAAATTCCTATTGATAGCATAGAAATCATTTTTACCTACCGTAATCTTATAAGTTGTATTTCCAAGCGATGTGTCGTTTGCTGTTACAGTAACATCAAAAGTACCTTCTTCGCTTAAGATTTGTCCTTCGGTATAACTTAAAGTGTATTCGTCAGAACCAAGCTCGTAAAATACTTTTGGTTCTCCATCAACAAAAGTAGTTTCATTAACAATTAAATTTTCACTTGTAAAAAGATCTCCTCTTACAAATGTTGTAGTCGCTTCTGAAGTATCAACTGTAATGCCATACGTTTTAGTAACTTCATCAACATAAACTCTAATGCTTGTTGTAACACTAGCGTCTCCTTCTAAACTTGCCGAAACAATCCAACCTGTTGTTGTAGGTGTATTTGCGGTTGCAGTAACTTCAGTCCCGGTAGTTGAATCAAAAGCAAATGCAGATGGGGAACTGGTAGCCCAGACTACTACGTCACTTTCACTACCATTATCAACAATAGCTGAAAAAGTGATTGTAGAAAGTTCATCAACATGAACGCCTTCTGCTCCAACAGCAGTTCCGTTAACAGAAATAGTAATTGATTTTGAACTCCCACCACAAGCTGTAACACTGCCTAATCCTAAACCGAAGAGCGATAAGACAGCTAAAGCTTTTAAGCTTTTTTTCATAAGAATCCTCCTTATCAATGAAAAAAACTAGTTATCACTAGTCAATGCATTGATATATTAAATATCAAATTTAGAATATATTAATATATATTAGTATTTCTTAATACTATCTTAATATCTTTATATTAAATGCTGATTTTATCGCATTAAATCAAATAAAGCCAGTTTTTAGCGGTACACCAATAAGCTTTTAATGCGACAAAGAAATACTTTTTGCAATGTAGTGATTTTGATAAACGAGTTACTAGATGTTGTTTTTCTAATAGTAATACGATCTGCCAACTTAAGTTTTAAAATTATGAACTCAGTTTGTAATAAATCTTTTATAGTATTAAGTCCTCTACCTAATCACCTACAGAAAAACTCCGCCCATCTAAGTGAATGCATTATAGCAAGTCAATATAATAAAAACAATAAAAACATTTAATTTTTGCAATGTTTTTATTCTAAAGGTATAGTTTATAAGGAATTTTTAGCGATAAAAAAGATATTTTTAAAAAAAATATAGTTTTTGCAGGCTTTTTAGATGAATATGTGGCAATTTTAACAAATTTGTATCGATAAGTAATTCTAACAATAATACGAAATAGTAATTACTCGCTTGCTATGGAATAAAGATAACTACGGAAACTTTAAGACATTATGATAGGATTGCCTAGATAAACCTGCTTTAATTTTTTAAGAAAGCAACTATCGCTATTATTCTAATCAAGACATTGTTCGATCCAATAGCGTTAAAACCTTAACTTGTATGGATATAAGTTTAAAAGATATTTGTCACTCTCAAGTAATTTTTTATAACGAGTTGTACCAAAGCGAGAAGTAATTTTTGTTAAAATACGTAATAAAGCGAGAAGTAATAAAACATTAATATGTAGATTTTTAAATAATAAATTTATGGATGAATTTAATCATTATTGCTTCTCGCCATTATATTTATCAAATTCAAATTCATTCAAAAATCTTTTAAGTAAAAATCCTAAAAAGTATGGAAAAGTAAAAATATAACCATTGAAACCTATATTTTTATTAGCAAGCTTTATTCCATATTTAATTTGATTATACTTTTTATCATTAATAAGTTTATTAAGTGAAAGAGCCCTACCATCTTCTGCTTTTACCTCAACTGGTACAACATTCTCTCTATCTCTAATAATAAAATCCATTTCAATTGTACTTTTTTCATTCTTATAAAAATACAAATTAAGGCCTTCTTTTGAAAGCATCTCAGCTACAGCATTTTCAAACAACGCGCCTTTATAAATACCAAAATTATTATTTAATCTTAAATCATAATCAGCTTCATCGTCTAAAGAGGCTACTAATAAGCCAGTGTCTTTAAAATAAACTTTATATGAATTAGGAAGATAATTTGCTTTTAACGGAATATTAAGAGCTTCTAATTGGTTGCATACATTAATAATTCCAGCATTTTCAAGCCATTCAATTACACCAATATAATCTCTATTTCTTGCGTTTTTATTAATTTTAGATATTTGAAACTTTTTGTTTTCTTTAGAAAGAAATACTGGAATATTGTTGTAAAAAGCTAATATCTTTCCTCTATCTAATCCACTAGAATATTTAACAATATCTTCCTTATAACTTGTTAATATATTTCTTTTTAAATTAAGTATATTTACAAAGTTCTTATTTTGAATAAAAGTTGCAACAGGAGAAGGCATTCCTCCTACAATCATATAATCTTTAAAATGATTAAGAAGTATATCATATTCAAATTTAGAAAAAGGCTTTAGAGCTAGCATATGGGAATATAAATCTTGAATCTGCACATCACTATAATTTAAAGCCCATAAAAATTCTTCAAAATCTAGTGATTGCATTTCATAATCTTCTTTATATCCAACACTATTGGATTCAATTTCTTTATAATTAATACCCATTAATGATCCTGAACAAATAACATCAAATCGTCCATCTTCTTTAAAAAACTTTAAACTTGTCGCAGCATTAGGGCAAACTTGAATTTCATCAAAGAAAATTAAAGTCTGGTGAGGAATAAAATTAACATTATTATCTTTAAAAGAAATTCTTTTAATTATCGTATCAATATCAAAACCATCATCAAAAATATCACGATATTGAAAATCTGAAATAAAATTAATTTCAATAAAAGATGAATAATTCTTCTTAGCAAATTCTCTAATTGAAAAAGTTTTTCCAACTTGTCTTGCGCCTTTAACAATTAGTGGAACATGTTCTTTATTTGATTTCCACTCTCTTAAATAGTTATCTATTTTTCTTTTTAAAACTATCATAATAATGCCTATCTTTTATTAATATTTTGCCACATTAAAATAATTATAAAAAGTATTTGTTTCACAAAATTCCTATCTTTTTTACTACGTATTTTCACAATTTTCCTATGTTCTAAGGGCTTCAATTTCACAAAATTCCTGGGTTTTTGTATACACATTTTCACATTTTTCCAAAATTTATTGTAGTGCAGTGTACAAGTAAAACAAGAAAAAACCAGAATTTTTTTAACTTTTGTAATCTTGTATGTTTATTTTTCTATTATTATTTTAATGGAATTTATTTAAATTATTTTTTTACTCATTTCATTTGACAAACTTAATTAGAAAGCAAAAACAACATATAAGGAGGCAGTCTTGTTTCGTTTTCGTTAACAATTAAATTTTTAGGATGAACAATAAAAGATTTTGAGATTCTATTGCCAAATTTGATTTTAAATTTTTCATAAGAAGTTGCTGTATAATTTTTTGAAGATTTTACCTCTAAAGGATAGACTTTAAAATTTATTTTACTTTCATTAGATAAGAGAAAATCAATTTCAATGTCATTTATGTGACGCTCTTTAGAATAATGTGTATAAAAGTACAATTTTCTTCCTTGACTCCTTAACATTTGCGCAATTACATTTTCATATAGCATTCCTTTATTTATTGAAAGTTTGCCACCCAAAATTTGCTTATACAAATTTTCACTCGTAATTTCATTTTCATTAAAGGCTAAAGAAAATAAGAGTCCTGTATCGCCTAAATAACATTTAACGCGAGAAATATCTTTGGTTAAAGCAAATCCAATATTAGGATCATTTACTCGATAACATAAGTTAGCAATCATCAAACTATCTAACCAAGTAAAAGCTTCTAAAAAGTCTTCGTGAATTCTTCCACCATCAAGCCCACTAAGAGTAACTTCTTTGTTATTTGAAGAGAGAAATGAAGGAATACTTTCAAAAATGGAGGCTATTTTAAGAGCGTATTTACTGCTAGCTTTATTAATATCCTCTCGATATAACGACAAAATATTTCTTTTTTGTATATCTGCTTCTTGGAATGATAAATCATTTTGTATATAGGCAACAACACTTTGAGGCATACCTCCAACCAATATATATTGATTGAAAAAGTCCATCGCTTGAAAATGGAATTCTTTTGGTAATGGAGTTTTATTATTAAAACAATCTTTTATAAGTTCTAATAATTGAGTTCTTTTTAAAGCCCATAAAAATTCTTCAAAATCTAGTGGATACATCGTGATTCTTTCTTCTTCACTTGGAATTAGTATGTTTTTTACATTTTCTTTTATAGAAATCAGCGAACCAGTTTCTATAAAATCATATCTTCCATCCATAACAAGATATTTAATGGCTTCACGTGCTTTAGGATATAACTGAATTTCATCGAAGATGATTAAGGACTCACGTCTAAAAAGTTGTACATTATATTGAACACTTAAGCGTTGAAAAAAGATATCAAGGTCAATCAAATTATTCTCGAAATTCTGGATTATATTTTTTGATACATGAGCAAAGTCAATTACAATAAATGATTTATAATTCGCCTTAGCAAATTCTTTAACAATTGTTGATTTACCAACTCTTCTTGCGCCTTCTATTAATAAGGCGGTCTTCCCATTTGATTTCTTTTTCCAATCGACGAGTTTACTATAAATTTTTCTTTTCAAAATCATGCTCCACCACTCTCCACTAATATTTTATAACGAGTTGTACCAAAGCGAGAAGTAATTTTTGTTATAATACGTAATAAAGCGAGAAGTAATTTTTCCTGCATTATGTAATAAAGCGAGAAGTAATAAAACATTAACGATATCATTCTTAAAAATTTTAACGAATCACTAACTACAATTTATTCAAGAAATTTCTTAAAGATTATTCCTACCTAAACTCCTTAAACCTCTTATAAATTAGCCTATACTTAAGCCATAAATCGCGAGAGTTTAGTTTTAAAAGTAGAGCTAGTGAATCCATAATTCTTAAAACTTTATGCTCTAAATATTTTTCGTTGTCATAGTCTTCAAAATTTATATAAATTATTTGATCTTTCAAAATTCCTCTTTTTATTAAATAATCTTGAAACTGTACAAACAAAGTAGATTTACCACATCTTCTAACACCAGTGACAACCTTAATTAAGTCCGAGTCTTTGAGTTCAAATAGCTTTTTTAAATATTCTTCTCGAATTATATGAATTATCTTTTACTCTTTTCCGTATATATTGTTTGCTACTTTTGGTCAAGTTTTCGGAATTAATTCCAAAAAGTCATTAAATTTGTATTTTTTTTGGAACACATTACGAAAAAATGCTAGTGGTTTTCTTTATTAGCTAAGTTCTCGCGGAAATATGAGTTAGCACTCACTAACCTTTACTCAAATAAAAACAGCACTTTAGTGCTGATATTCGAGATTGGTTGCGGGGATAAGATTTGAACTTACGACCTCCGGGTTATGAGCCCGACGAGCTACCAGGCTGCTCTACCCCGCGATATATATAAACAAAGTTGTAATCAATGGCGGAGAAAGCGAGATTCGAACTCGCGCTAGGCTTGCACCTACTAATGGTTTTCAAGACCATCCTCTTCAACCACTTGAGTATTTCTCCACATATGGTGGACTCTACAGGACTCGAACCTGTAACCGATCGGTTATGGGCCGATAGCTCTAACCATTGCGCTAAGAGTCCATAGACACTTATCTGTTTTAGTTTGGTAGCAGCGAGTGGACTCGAACCACCGACGCACCGGGTATGAGCCGATTGCTCTAACCAACTGAGCTACGCTGCCATAAATGGTGGATCCTAGGAGAATCGAACTCCTGACTTAAGCTTGCAAAGCTAACGTTATCCCATTTAACTAAGGACCCAAATTCTTGCTCACTTTTCGCGTGCTTTTAAATTTTATCATAACGGGAAACTAAAGCAAGTAGTTTTTTAAAAATTTTTTGTTCCTCTGTCCATCATTAGTTTCAATAATTCCATTTCCTGAAGTATCGCCGCTTTCTCCAAAGAAAACATATCTATCAGTTACAACATAGTTATCGCCTTTACTAGTTAAATCAATCGTATAATTTAAAGGTTCAAGAGTATAACATTTTTTTCTTTTTATTAGCATAATGTTACTGCTCCCATTTTCAAAAATTTTATTGCTATTAAAGAAATATGAAGCACAAATACAACTTTAATCTTAATGTTATTTTAATATTGTCATTTTTGATGAAATAAACAGGTTTTGCAATTTTTATATAACTAAATTGTCAGTTATTAAGAAATAATTGCTCAAATACTAGCAAAGCTAATTGACAATGTCACATACGATAGTTTCGCTACTCATTTTGTAAAAAGGGTCTAATTTCTGTAACCCACTATAATAAAGAACGCGCGTGCGAAAAAAGTTGCTGTCAAAAGCATTTTTTTATTGTAGTTTTTGTAGCATTTATGCTATAATAATAGTAGAAATGGAGAATTTTATCTATGGGATGGTCTTTTACTGAAATCAAAAGCAAAAAAACAGGGTTAACAAATTATGTCGTTCACACCTCTTTCAGAAGAGAGAATAAAGTAACTTCGGCAAACTGTGGTGCTATAAAAGATATCGAAAGCTTAAGAAAGAACTTTAAGACCGAAAAAGAATTCGAAGAATACATTAATGCTGAAGGCGCCAAAATTTATCAAAAACGGAAAGACGATCAAAAGATTAATCATAGTTTTGTACTCAATGAGAGTGATGAAAATACTGACGCTTATCTTGTTAATACATCTCAAATCTATTTTAGAAAAATCTGGGATTCTCTTGGCCTAACTAAAGAATTTAACGAGATTAGAAAGATCGATTCCAAAGCAAGATTTCAATACGATCTTAATGAGATAATTTTCTATTTAGTTGCTAGCCAAATAATGGAAAGTGTTAGCAAATCAAAAGCTTATGACAACATAGAAAACTACCTAATTCATCCAAAAAACATTGCAAAAGACGCATTTTATGACGCTTTAGACTATTTGGCTAAATACGCTGATGTCATAAATAATAAAACCTATAAGGCAGCTACAAAATATATTGAAAGATCATCCAACTTATACTTCTACGACGTCACAACGGTCAATTTGTCAAAATACGTGAAGGAAAGTGATTTAGTTGGTATGAAAAAAGGTAAGGAAGGTATCTATGGTCCGATTATTCAAATAGGTTTTTTATGCGATAGTAATGGTCTTCTTATCGGCTTGATTGTTTTTAAAGGCAACGCAAATGAGCAGCCATCTTTAAAAGAGCTTTTAACTCAAAATTTTGGCTCCTCAAAACTAAAAAACATAGTTATTTGCACTGATGCAGGCCTATGTTCAATTAAAAACAAAAGACTAGCTGAAAGACAATTTAAAGGGTATATTGTCACACAATCACTTAAGCAGAAAAAAATAAGTGATGCAGCAAGAGACTGGGCATTAACAGAACCTTTCTTCTACGAAAAAAATACCTTTTTAACCAAGGATCAGATAATTCAAAAATATACCGAATCCAAAGATCAAGATGAGAAAAAATCCCTTTATAATCGTACTTTTTATAAAAGCCGCTGGTTTAAAACTAAAATAAAAATTAACTACGAAGGTAAAGAAACAGTCGACTCAATGCAAAAAATAGACAAGCCAAGTGACGAAAGTTTATCTAATATCAGCGCTGATAAACTTGCCCTTCCACAAAAAGGTAAAACTATTTCAGTTGAGTTTGAACAAAGACTAGTTGTATCTTTTTCACTAAAATATTATTTTGCTCAACTTAAGTCTTTAAATGAAGACAAAGCTAAGGCCGAGTCTGCTATTCAAAATGGCAAGTCAATCGAATCTAAGTCTAATTATGATTATCGTAGATTTCTTGAGAGTCGCAGCATTGATGATAATGGGGAAATAAAGCAGATTGCCACAAAGTTCTTAGACGAAAAATTCGAAGAAGAAAGTAATATGTGTGGAATTTATTGTCAGGCCACTAACTTAGACAATGATGAGCACACAATTTATAAATCATCAAGGGACAGATGGATTTCTGAATATATATTCAGAACCGAAAAGTCTAACTTAGGGTTCGGGACAGTATATTTACGCAAAAAAGAACATGTGATAGGCCACTTTGAAATCTGCTTATTAGCAAAGCAATTATTAACAGTCTTTATTTACAAACTTTATAATCAACTTAACCTAAAGAATGATAAGATAGGCAAATCAGAAGTTGCTTTTACTGAAGAAGATGTATTTGAAGAAATCTCTCAACTTAAAAGTCTAGTTAAAAAAGATACTAAAGGTGAAACATGTTTAATAGCTTGCAGAAAGAAAAATGATTTAAATAAACTTATGGCAGACACCTTTAGAATTAGTCTCACTACACAAGTTAAAACGTTAGACTCTGTGCAAAAATATTTAAAATAATGCTACGTTTTCTCTGAGCGAATTTTGACTAACTATTTTTAAAAGCCCATAAAAACGGGCTTTTTTTGATTATTGCTTATATCGAGTAGCGAAACTTAAGAAATATGAAGCACAAATACAACTTTAATCTTAATGTTATTTTAATATTGTCATTTTTGATGAAATAAACAGGTTTTGCAATTTTTATATAACTAAATTGTCAGTTATTAAGAAATAATTGCTCAAATACTAGCAAAGCTAATTGACAATGTCACATATTATCACTCGAAAGAGCAAACACTTTCACTCAAAATCTAATATGATATTGAACGAACAGTTATTTCTAAAAAATTCATAAAATATATAGATTTTGCATGGTTTTTCTATAAATATAAGTTTTTTGTCATATTTCCAGCAAAAATATGCTAAAAATAACTATAAATAAATTTATTTATTTAATTTGCTTTACATCTAAATTTTAAGAGAGTACATTATCTCTTGTAAAAGAGGACTACTTAATGGATTTTGGAAAAATTATTGAACCACTTAGTTGGAACACATTACCACCTGAATTCTTGACAAGCATTCTCGCTCTTTTAATCGTTCTCATTATTGCTATTGTCATTAGAATTAAGCTTAAAAATTACGATCCACTTAAAAAGCCACATGGATTCTTAAATGCTGTAGAAACTGTTGTTCAATTTGCAGATAACTCAGTTAAAAATCTTATGGGCCCTGCCTTTGAGGGTTTTGGTGGATATATTTGTTGTGTTGGACTTTATATCTTCTTAGGTTTTTTCATCGGTATGGTTGGCATTCCAAACGTTTTTCAACCAGGAGGAGAAACTTATCTTGAACCACTTCCAAATCCATTTACAAACCTTGCTTTCCCTCTTTCTTTAGCTTTAATTACTTTTTTCATTACTCATTACACCTCAATTAAAGTTAAAAAGCGGGCATATTTTGAAAGATACATTGAACCAATTCCAGTATTTTTGCCAATTAACCTCGTAACAATGTGGAGTAGCGTTTTATCTCTTACTTTGCGTTTGTTTGGTAACGCCTTAGCTGGATATTGTGTTATTACATTGATTTATGTTGGTTTATCAAGCGCCATTCCTCCAGCCGGTTCATACTGGGGGATGTTCCTTGATCCACTTATTGCTCCTGCTGCTCACCTTTATTTCGATATATTTGATGGAGCAATTCAACTTGTTGTCTTTACAATGTTAACTATGATTAACGTTGCTCAAGAATACATCTCTCCTCAAGAGCTTCTTGAAGCTAAAAAAGAAAAAGAAGAAGCCAAAAGAAGAAAACTTGAAAGGAAAGAACAAAAAAGTTTAGAAAAAATTAATAAAAAAGCAATTTAAAAGGAGAAAAGTATGAATTTTATTGGTTTAGGTATTGCTTGTATCGCAATGGGACTTGCAGCAATTGCTGAAGGTATGGCAGTTTCAAAAGCTATGGATAGCATTGGAAGAAATCCAGCTTGTGCTAAAGATGTTAGAACAACAATGATTGTTGGTGTTGCTCTTATTGAAACTGTTGCTATTTATATTCTTGTCGTTGCTATTTTGATGGCTTTCGTTGTCGCTTAAGGAAAGGGAAACAATGTCTAACAAAAAGAAAACTTTAGGCATATTAACTACTCTTGTTTCTCTATTTTCGTTAACAAGTTGTAATACCGAAATGATCCAAGATCGAATCGAAACAACTGTTAATAATATGCTTCCAAATCTTTGGATTACACTTCTTCAACTTGGCTTATTTATTTTAGTAGCCATCCTTTTTATTGTGATTGCTTATAAGCCACTTAAAAAGAAATTAAATGAAAGAGCCGACTACATCGAAAAAAATATCAAAGATAGTGAAAACAAAGCTCTTGAGGCTGAAGAAAAGATTAAAGAAGCTAATCGTATAGTTCTAAACGGTCAAAAGAAAGCCGGCGAAATCATTCAAAGAGCAGAAAAAACTGCTGAAAATAAAGCCAGTGAACTTGAAAAACAACTTGCTGAAACAATCGAAAAGCAAAAGCAAAGTGCTCATAATGATATTGAAAATGAAAGAAACAAAATGCTTAAAGAAGCTAAAAGTGAGATTATCTCTACTGCTATTTCAACCAGTAAAGAAATCTTAAAAAGAAATGTCACGGTTAGTGACAATGATGAATACGTCAATAAATTCATTGAGGAACTAAATAAAGGAAATAGTAATGAATAAGGATGCACTTCTTGTAAAAATAACTGAAGGATTATATGCCAGTGCTGTTACTAAGCACTCTGTAGTTTTATATCGAGAAAACTTGAAATTTTTCAGTTGGATTTTAAAGAAGAACCCTGACTTATATTCATTTTTAAATTCACCATTTAATTCATTTAAAGATAAAGAAGCCGCATTAAATAATATCTTTGATGAGGTCATTGTTAGCGAAGTTCGTTTATTCATAAAAATGCTTATAAACAACAAAATGCTTGCAAACCTCAAAGAAATTAGAAAAATTTACGACGAACTTATCGATAAAGACGAAAACATTTTAGAAGCAAAAATTTACACTCCTTTTAAATTAAGTGATAGCCAACTTACCGCTATAAAAGAAAGCTTTCACAAAAAAACTAATAAACAAATTGTAGCTAAAGAATATATTGATAAGTCTTTGATTGCTGGACTTAAAATCATCATTGATGGAACCTTATATGAATACTCTATTTCATCTCAACTTGAAGCAATAAAAAATCATCTTATTGATGAATTAGATAAAAAGGAGGAAGTATCACATGCCAAAAACTAATAATTTAAACTCACTTTCTCAAATCATTAAAGATGAAATCGAAAAATACGATCACAAAATAGATTCTTCTAACGTTGGTCAAGTAGTTAGCGTTGGCGATTGTATCGCTACTGTTTTTGGACTTGAAGATGCAATGTATGGAGAACTTATCGAATTTCCTAACAATACCTATGGTATGGTTATGAATATTGAAGAAGATGATATTGGTGTAGCTTTACTTGGAGAAAACGTCACTATCAAAGAAGGCGATACCTGTACACGTACAAAACGATTAGTATCTGTTCCAGTAGGCGATGAAATGCTTGGTCGTGTTGTTAACTCATTAGGTCAACCAATTGATGGATATGGACCAATTAAAGCTGATGAATATCGCCCTGTTGAAAATATCGCTCCTGAAATCATGGACCGTCAATCCGTTAATGAACCACTTGAAACTGGAATTAAAGCAATTGATTCTATGATTCCAATTGGAAAAGGGCAAAGAGAATTAATTATTGGCGATCGTCAAACTGGTAAAACTGCGATAGCAATTGATACAATCATCAATCAAAAAGGAAAAGACGTTTATTGTGTTTATTGTTCAATTGGTCAAAAGAATTCTTCACTTGCTCAAATCGTAGCTCGTTTAAAAAGATATGATGCTTTAAACTACACAACCATTGTTGGTTCAAGTGCAGCTGAACCTTCTCCAATGCAATATCTTGCTCCTTATAGTGCAACTTCCATTGCCGAATATTGGATGCATAAAGGTAAGAACGTTTTAATAATTTATGATGATTTAAGTAAGCACGCTGTTGCTTATCGTACATTATTACTTCTTTTAAGAAGAAGCCCAGGTAGAGAAGCTTATCCAGGTGATATTTTCTACTTGCATTCTAGACTCTTAGAAAGAAGTTGTCGTTTAAATAAGGAACTTGGTGGAGGCTCAATCACTGCTTTACCAATTATTGAAACTCAAGCTGGTGATATTTCTGCATACATTCCAACGAATGTTATTTCAATTACTGATGGACAGCTTTTCTTAAATACTGATATGTTTAACTCTGGTCAAAGACCAGCTATTGATTCAGGCTTATCAGTTAGCCGTGTTGGTAGTTCAGCTCAAACTAAAGTTATGAAATCAGTATCGAAAGATTTAAGAATGGCCTTAGCAAACTATCATGAAATGCTTGATTTTTCTCGTTTTGGATCTGACCTAGATAAATCAACCAAGAAAATATTAATGCATGGAGCAATTCTTACTGAAGTTTTAAAACAAAAACAATATATGCCTCTTAGTGCAGGACAAGAAATTGTTGATATTTATGTTGCCCAAAAAGGCCTTTTAGATAATGTCGCTCCTGAAGATGTCCACAAGATTTTAAAACTCTTAGATAATTCAATAAGCGCGCAAAACCCAGAGATTTATAAAGAAATTAACGAAAACAAGACTTTCTCGGATGAAAATAAAATAAAGGTTGAAGAAAGACTTTCATCAATTTTAGCATCCGTTAAAGATAATTTAATTGAAGAGGACAGCTATTAATAAATGGGTGAATCTTTACTTGAAGTAAAAACTAGAATTCAAACAGTTGAGTCAATTCGAAAAATAACGAATGCAATGAAATTAATTGCTAACTCTCGTTATAATCAACTCAAAAATCTTTATGATGGAAATTTAGCCTATATGGAAGAGATTAAAGAAGCAATGGAATTATGTCTTCTTTATGTTGATTATTCAAAAACTGCTCGACCAACTTGTTTAGTTCAAAACCCAGGAAATAAAAAGTTATATATTTTTGTTACTTCTACTCTAGGACTTTGTGGAAGCTACTATAACAATTTAAGTAAACTAGCGAGTAAGGTTTTAACAAAAAATGATGACGTTATTTTTATTGGTGAAAAAGGATATCGTCACTATAAAGATAAAGTCCATCGTGCTTACAAAAGATTTATCCACTTATTAGATAATTTCTCTTATACAAAAATTAATCTTTTCCGTCATCAACTTGATGAACTTTATCGTCAAGAAGGCTATTCATCTATTAATATTATTTACACTGCTTATATTAATTCGATGACTACAAAATGTGTATGCAAAAAGATTCTTCCACTTGATGGAGAAAAAATTGTCCGCGAGAAAAAAGAAAAATTAGAGCCGCTTTTTGAAGGGAAATCTTCTAAAGTCGCGGATTTAATTGTCCCACATTATTTAGATGCTTTACTTTATCGTTCATTTTTAGAAAGTGCAATCAGTGAGCAAACAAATCGTAAAAACTCAATGGAAAATGCGACAAGCAGCGCCGATAAATTACTTTATGAATTAAAGTTAGAATATAACAAAGTTAGACAACAAAAAATTACCAATGAAATTAACGAAATCGTTTCAGGAAGTAATGATGCTATAGACTTCATTTAAGGAGGTAGACCTATGCTTAAAGAATATAAAATTAACGAAAATTTAAAAGAAGCAGATGTTGGTTATGTCGTTCAAGCGATTGGACCAGTCGTTGATGTTCGTTTTGATGATGGTTTAACTCCTTCTTTAAAAACCGCCTTGAAATTAACTCTTGAAGATTTACCTGATAAAAAAGAACTTATTTTAGAAGTTTCTCAAGATATGGGTCATGATACAGTTCGCTGTATTTCTATGGGTCCAACCGAAGGTATAAAAAAAGGTTTAAAAGTTATTAATACTCACGCCCCTATTAAAGTTCCAGTTGGAAGAAATGTTTTAGGTCGTATGTTTAATGTTTTAGGTAAACCAATTGATAGAAACGGACCTTTTGAAGTTAAAGAAACACATTCAATTTATAACGAACCACCTTCTTTTGCTGATCAGCCTACTACTATTGAAGTTTATGAAACCGGAATTAAAGTTATTGATTTACTTTGCCCATATCTAAAAGGTGGAAAAGTTGGTTTATTCGGCGGAGCTGGCGTTGGTAAAACTGTTTTAATCCAAGAATTAATTCATAACATTGCTGTTCAAAAAAATGGTCTTTCTATTTTTGCTGGCGTTGGTGAAAGAAGCCGTGAAGGAAACGACTTATATAATGAAATGAAAGCTAGTGGTGTTTTAAGTAATACTGCTCTAGTTTTTGGACAAATGAATGAGACTCCTGGCGTTAGAATGCATGCCCCTTTATCAGCTCTAGCTATGGCTGAATGGTTTAGAGATGTTGCTCACCAAGACGTTTTGCTTTTTATCGATAACATCTTCAGATTTACTCAAGCCGGTAGTGAAGTTAGTGCTCTTTTAGGTAGAATGCCTTCTGCTGTTGGTTATCAACCTACTCTTGCTACCGAAATGGGTCAACTTCAAGAAAGAATTGCTTCTACTCGTGATGGTTCAATCACTTCTATTCAAGCCGTTTATGTTCCAGCTGATGATTTAACAGACCCTGCTCCTGCTACAACATTTGCTCACTTAGATGCTCGTACCGTTCTTGATAGAAACACTGCCGCTTTAGGTATTTATCCAGCTGTAGATCCTTTAGCAAGTAATAGTAATATTTTAGATCCTAATATTATTGGAAAAAGACATTATAGAGTTGCTCGTCAAATCCAAGAAATCTTGCAAAGATATAAAGATCTGCAAGATATCATCGCTATTTTAGGTGTTGATGAATTGTCAGATCAAGATAAACTCGTTGTTGACAGGGCCAGAAAAATTAGAAATTTCTTATCGCAACCTTTCTTTGTCGCTGAGCAATTTTTAGGCACAAAAGGAAAGTATGTAAAACTTCCAGATACAATTTCTTCTTTTGAAAGAATTTTAAATGGTGAAGGCGACAATTTACCAGAAGCTGCTTTCTTATATGTTGGTACTTTTGACGATGCCGTAGAAAAAGCAAAAATGCTTTCAGAAAACCAAAAATAATATGGACAAAAAATTCCATTTAAAAATAGTTACACCTGAAAAAATATACGAAGAAAAGGAAATCGATTGCCTTACAGTTTTAACAAGCGAAGGCGAAGTTACAATCCTTCCTAATCACGTAGAATATTTAGCTAACATTGAAATTTCCGTTTTAACAGTTGCTAATAATCAAAAAGAAAAACACTATGCAGTTGGTGGAGGTGCAATTCATTTTATAGAAAGTACCAACACTGCCGTTCTTGTTTTAAATAGCATTATTGCCGTTGAAAATATCGATGTTGAAAAAACACGTAAATTACAAGAAGAAGCCGAAAGAAAATTAAAAACTGAACTATCTAGACTTGAACATCAAGAGGAAGAAAGAGAACTTAGAAAAGCAATGATTGAGCTCTTTGCTAAAAACTCATTTAAAGAGTAGACAAATAAATTCATAAACTCGCAAAAATACCTAAGTTTTGCGAGTTTTTATTTAATAAATGCAGTTTTTTCTCTTGTTATCTTATTAATAATTTTTACTTTTTTCTGAATTGCTTAAACTTATTGTTTTACAAATGGGAAAAATTAAAAGCCCTCTATAAAGAGTTTGATTATCAAAGTCCGTGAAAGTTCGATATTTTGCCTACTTCAACTCTCACATAGTTTATTGGAAAATTTCTTTCTTATTTTGTTTGAATAAGGCCAAAATGATTCAATGTTAATCTCTTTATTTTTGATATTTTTCTAATAAGAAATTTAAATATTGATATGTATCTAAATTATTAGCTCTTGCTGTTTGAATGATACTAAACAGTTTTGATGTATATCTTGCTCCACCATATGAAACAGACATTTGAAAACCTTTCGTTGGATAACAAAAGGTTTAACATCTCTTTCTGCAATATTAAAAAATCAAAATTCGTTGGTTCGATTCCGGCAACACCTACCAAAAATTTATGTAAAAAGAAAAGGCCAACTTCGGCCCAGTATCTTAAATGTATCTTTTCGCTTTATCAACCTCTTTTTCAATTTGCTTCTCAAGGTTTAATAATGCGATAGTTATCGTGTTTGGAGCAGGTGACGGGAATCGAACCCGCGTAATCAGCTTGGAAGGCTGATGCTCTACCATTAAACTACACCTGCGCGCTTGATTATTATATTATACAAGGTATTAATAATCAAATATTTTCTTGAGTGAAAATCAAGAAATTCATACAGCGGATCTTTTTAAACTGATTTCACTATAAGCTCACTCTTCATTTTAAAGAATTAACTAAATAAATGTTTATACTAATTTTTACAAATTCTCTAAATGCCTTAAATTTAAGAACACTCTAATTTTCTAATACATAAATAATACTTCTTATTGTAGAATAATCTCTGGAAAAATAGAGGTTGATTATGGAAAAGGTTTTAAAAATTTGTGTTGCTACTAACAATGATCATAAAATGGGTGAACTAAAAGATATCTTTAAAGATTATGCTGTTGAATTATATTCCTTAAAAGAATTAGAAATTAATGTTAACCCAGATGAAAACGGGAAAAATTATGCTGAAAACGCCTTCATTAAAGCGAGTGAAGTTGCTAAATTCACAAATCTTCCAGTTTTAAGTGATGATTCAGGTATTGAAATTGATGCTTTAGGCGAACATGTACCTGGTATTTACTCACATCGATATGCTGTAGAACACGGTGGCCAAGAAGCAACAAATCAAATGCTAATTGAAAAGTGCGCAGGTTCAAAAGCTCACTTCACTGCTCATTTCGTTTTATTAAATTTAACTCCTAACTCTAGACACGATTTTGAAGGTATTGTTAATGGAACAATTGCTAAAGAAGCTAATGGAAATGGTGGTTTTGGATACGATCCAATATTTATTCCAGAAGGATACAAAGTTTCTATTGCTGCTATTTCTCCAAGCGAAAAAAATCACATCTCGCATCGATATAGAGCTTCTATTGCATTATTAAATTTCTTGAAAAACGAAAAATATATCTAAGATTTGCAGCTTATTTATTTCTAAGAAAGACAAAATAATATATTAAATAGCCAATTGCACCAAGTCCTAATGGTATCAAAATTAAATAATAGAAAAGATTATTTTTTAAGAAAACTCCTAATAACAAGAAAACAATCATAATAATAGCCATCACTATTTCAAAACCCATGGCATAGCGATATGTTTTTAAACCTTTAGTGTTAACAACAATAATTCTATTATCATCTAAACTTTCTTCATTTTCTAAGACTTCATGATGAATTTCTTGAAGTGATTTTATTTTACTTTCTAATGCATTTAATTCATCGTCCATATTATGGTCTTGATAGAAAATATTCTTTTCCTCTTCACTGCATATAGTAATTGCATCTCTAAAATAATTAATTAAAGTAATAATATCTTTTAAACTTTGTTCATAATTATTTAAATAAACACGCGAAATACATTTTCCATCTTTAAAAAGTCTTTCATTGGCTTCGATTAAATATCTTTTAGTTTCTTTAATAACGTCTTCCATAAAAGACAAGAAAAGAAAGGTGTTTTCTTCATTTAAATAAATTTCGTATTGGTCAATTAAAGGAATAATCTTATCAAAATTTAAATTTAAAAAGTCTTGTCGATATAAAGTCGCTAAAGCAATTCCGATAATTGAAGACAAATCATCATTTTTAATTTCTAAACACTCATTAAAAAGTTCAATAGCTTTGTCATAATCACCTTTTTGATTTAAGTAAACAAAAGCCGCTTTTGAAATCTGACCAAATTGGCGATCAAAAAGCTTCTTCCCTTGTTCAAAAGAAAAATTACTTCCACATTCTGAACAAAAAACAGTATCTTTATTTAAATTAGTGTCAATTACTTTACCACATTGAGGACAAATTACTTTCATAAATTACTTCCTTTTAAACTTGATAATAAACATTCTCCCCTTCAACTTTAATTAAATTCTTTACGCTAGCAAAATCGATGGAAGTCATAATAATGTCTTTCATCGTATCGCCAACTTTATTAAAGCCAAAAGCAGAAACAACATATTTTATCAGTTCATCTTTGGTTAATGATAGTTTATTTTTCATGATGTCTCTTATGGCAATAATGATTTCTTCTTTTGGGATATCGACAAATTCACGATATTTAGAACCAACTCGGTAATAGCCAACTCGTTCTTTATCTTCCTCTTTATCCCAATAAAATTTCATATTATTAGTAAAATTAGCTGGTTTGTTATACAAAATTTCGTTAAATACGGCTTTAGTCGTTTTTGTATTTTTACTAATAGAGAATTGATTTAAAACTTTTTTAACAAGAAGTCTTTCACTTATTGGACCTTCATTTCTAATAAAGAAATTAATTACACTTTTAGTACGGGTTTCTTTTTCTTCAAAGAAAGATTCACTATCAGTTTCTCTTGAAGGATAGCTTGAAGAGACATAATCAATCGAATGATTAAAATCGTCTCTATCGTCTTCTTTTTCAAAAGTAACTTTTTTCCTTTTTGTGCTAGTTAATTCTTGTGGGTCATTTGGGTTATTTATAGCTTCAATAATCTTATCAACGACCAAGTTTGGTGAATCAAAATAATCTAAAGACCAAATTCTAATAAGTCTCCAACCAAGTTGATTTAAAACATCGGTTTGAACAACATTTCTGTCTTTACTTGTTTTTGAATTAATATAACTTCTAGAATCACATAAAACACCAAGAACATAACGATTTTCATCATTAGGATCAACAATACCAATGTCAACTCTAAATTCACTTGTTCCAATGTTCGTATGAACTTTATATCCGCGTTTTTCTAAATCACGAGCAATATATTTTTCAATTCCTTCTTTATATTCTTTTTGTTCGCCGTTTTTAATAACAATAAAGTTACGGCCTTTATAAGCATAATCAAGGAATTCTTTAAGACCTCTTGCTCCTTTTCCTTGGGCTCTACTGGTGTCAATTTCATTACCAAGAATTGAAGAGAAAACAATCATTTCTTCTCTTGCTCTTGAAACAGCAACGTTTAATCTTTTTTCGCCACCAACATTAGAAAGAGGGCCAAAATTGTGTGAGAGTTTGCCATCTATATTTTTGGCATAGCAAATTGAGAAAATAATAACCTCTCTTTCATCACCTTGTACGCTTTCAAGATTTTTAACAAAAAGTTCTTCTTTCCCGTTATAAGCTTTATTTTCAAGCTCAGGATTTTTTCTAAATGCATCTTGGAGTAAATCTAGGATTAAAGTTTGTTGGGAAATAGAGAAAGTAACTACACCAATGCTTTTTCTTGAAAGTTTTTCATCTTTTAGACGCTTAATTATTTCATCAACAATTGCTTTGGCTTCATTTCGATTCTTCCTGTCTTCATAAATACCATCTTTACAATATCTAAATGAAATTGAACTATTAATCGATTTTGGAGATGGGAATGTTAATAGTTTATTGTCGTAATATTCAACGTTTGAGAAAGCAATTAAACTTTCATCTTTACTACGATAATGCCATGTTAAATATTTCTTAGGCATTGAGATATTCAAGCAGTCTGACAAGACACTTTCTCCATCTTCAATAAAGAAATCATCCTCATCACTTGTATCCGCTTCAAAGAATCTTGTTGGAGGAAGTTGCTTTTCATCACCAACAATAATGGCACTTTTACCTCTAGCAATAGCTCCAACAGCATCGCTTGTTGTAATTTGACTGGCTTCGTCAAAAATAACAATATCAAATTTTTTATGTTTTGGATCAAGATATTGAGCAACACTTAAAGGTGACATTAAAAAGCAAGGGCAAATAGTATGTAAGATATTAGGTGTTGAATCAAATAGATTGCGTAAACTAATACCACGTCCATTACTAGAAATTGCTTTTTTAAGAATTACAAATTCCTTAGCTTTTTCGCTTGTTTCATCGTCTTTTGAGAAGAAAGCGCTTGTACCTTTTGAAAGACGATAAGCGACTTCTTTAATAGTAAGTTCATTATACTTATCAATTAATTTGCGGTATTCTTCAATCTTTTCATTTTGACTACGACCACTGAACATATTAAGTTCTTTATCGCTTTCAACGTCCATAAGAGCAAGATTATAGGAAACGTTTTTCTTATAAACGTTTATTAAATCTTTATTTTCAATCGTTCCGTTACGATTAAGATCAATTAAATTACCAATATTTAATTTCCTTACTGCATTTTCTTCGTTTTTAAAAATTATATAGTCTTTAAGTCTTTCATTACGATTTATAACGCGATCAATAAGTTCGATATTTTCAACCAAACTATATTCATCAAATAGCGTTAAAACATCAGTCTTAAATTCTTCTAAAATATTGTTTTGAGTATCGACTACATCCTCATAGCAGTTTGCAATTTCTTCATATTTCTTATCAGCTTCAACAATAAGCTTTAAGGTAGTTTCTCTTTCCATATTAACAAAACTATCTAAATATGTTGCAAACTCTTGTGTAAGTTTGACGTTACCTAAAACAATCTTTAAATCAGAATCAAAACCTGCGTAATCATCCTCAAAAGCAAGTTTAAGATCGTTTTCATTATCTTTTAAGTTTAACAACACATCATTAACTAAAGACAACTTTCTTAAGATCTCATTAATTGTCTTTTTGTTAACCTCTTTTGGATTTAATGCATAAAGTTTTAAGTTATTTACGATGGTTTTATAAACCTTTCTTTTAGCAAAATAACCTAAGTTTTGCGCTTGTTTTAATTTAAATTGACTATTTTTATAATCATAAGTAAAAATGTTTTCATTAAAATTGTCTTTAAAATATAGGTAAGAATCTTTATTTGCAACCATTGCTTCTAAAATAGAAACAAGGTCCAAGATATAACCATCAGTTTTGTTTAAAAGTGAAAAATAAATATGATCTTTATTTGAATTAAAGTATTTTAATGAATTGATAAATTCGTTAAAATTTTTGGCGTTAAAAGCTAATTCAGCTTCACAGCCTCTATAAAGTTCATCGCTTATAGTCTTAAAATCAATTAAATCAGATTTATACTCTTTTAAGGCATTAACAAAACGATTTCTAAGTTCAATTGAATATTCTTCTAAATTAATAAAGGAGAAAAGCTTAATATAATCTTCACCTATTTCGTTTTTGTAATTTAAATAAGTTTCTAAACTAGAGATAGTTTGTAAGAAAGAATTTTTATTAATTTTAGAATAATCAATTCCTTTTACTTCAATATTTTTATATTGGTCTTTAAACTCTTCATAGCCAATTATATTTTCATAAAGGTCAAAACCATTTTTAAATGGTTTATGAAGCTTTTTGATAATCTCATTTAGCTCATTTCTTTTAGCTAAAACATCATTAGCACATTTTTCATACTCAAAAGGTTTTTTAAGCTTACCAGTTTCTAAAATATTATTAATTTGTTGTAATACATCAGATTTTTGAGCTTTATTAGAGTGAAGTTCAATACAAAACATTCCAAGACCAGTTTCATCAAGTCTTCTTTTAACTACTTCTAATGCAGCCATTTTTTGAGCAACAAAAAGGACAGTTTTTCCATTATATAAACTATTAATAATCATGTTAGTGATAGTTTGGCTCTTTCCAGTTCCTGGAGGACCATTAAGAACAAAACTTAATCCTCTTGAAGCATCTAAAATAGCCTCAGTTTGACTACTATCAGCACTTAAAGGCATTGCAAATTTATTTGGTAAAAGTAATGAATCTAAATCACTTGCCTTTGTTGGTTCAACCTCATTTTTAAAGACAAAAGTTGGATCAACTAAAGCATGGACAATATCGTTTTTGATTAATTCTTTTTTATGGTTTCTTAAATCGTTCCACATAATGAAACGAGTAAAACTAAAAATACCAATAAAAGCTGTTTCTGAAAGTATAAATCCATCAACTCCAGTAATTTTACTTCTTAAAGTATTAAAATATTTCTTTAAATCATAAGTATCGGTTTCGCTATCATAAGGAAGTTTTAATAAACTTGAGCAATCAATATCATAATTTATTTTTAAATATTCAAATAAGGTTTGATTAATTACGATTTCTTCTTCTCTTAAAGATAAGACATAAGTTCTACCTTCTTTTCCACGAACTATATTTATTGGTAAAAGAATAATTGGAGCATCTTTCACCTTTCCTTTATCTTTATAAATTAAAGTCCCAATCGTTAAAAAGAGTGTGTTACTGCCGCTTTCTTCAATACTACTTTGTGCATCTCTGATTAACTTTTTAACAATTGTAAAAAGTTTCTTTTCACCTACTATTAATCTAATTCGATCGTTTGCTAGATCTCCAGCAAACATTTCTTTTTGATCTTCACCAGCGCAGATATAAATTTTGTCACTAACGCTTAAAGAAGCGATATTTAAAAATGGATGTAAAGTGACATCGTTATGAATAACTTCATCAAAAAGTTGGTAAACATCAGTTGTGAAAATTTGATAATGTTGAGCATTTGGTGTAAAACTTACAAGTTTATTTCTACCGTTTAAATCAAGTAATTTCTTCTCCCAAACATCAAAACGATCTTTAACATGTTCATTTTCTAAAAAACCAGAATCGTCTAATTCATAATTTTCTTTTTTTACTTCAAATGGAGTGCTATCAATAATATATTTTCCTTCGCTACTTACTTGTAAAGGTAAAGGCTTAATATTGGCGTTTCTAGCACTCATAATATCTACTGCAGCAAACAAACTTGTCTTTTTATAGATATTAGATTTTCCAGAACTATAAATTTCCTTAAAAGGAGTTTCGATTGGATTAGTAATTAAAGTTGTTTCAAGGAGGATTAAATTTTGAGCATTAACTTGATTAATAACATAGGCTTTATCTTCAATAACAACATTTGGATATACAAATTGGTGAAGCCAACAACCTAAATAAGCATGATCGTCTATAATAATAACAAGAGGATTCAGTCCAATTTCTTCTAAGCAACCAGCCATGAATAAAGTTGTGTCTAAACATGTGGATAATTTTGTATTAACAATTTCAAGAGGTAAACGTATTTTTTGTCCTTCTTTTTCAAAACTTGCTTTAGCAACACAATAAGAAATATTTAAAGCTTTTAAAGCATAATAAATACTAGAAATTTGATTTAATACATCTTCTTTCTTGTTGCTTTGATACCCAACAAACTGCAAAGAATTATTTGTAAGTTTAGAAAGGTAATCACTAGCTGAACGTAAAACATCTTTAACGGCACTATCATTAGGTAAAACAAAACTTGCTACATGTTGAACTCCACATGTACTGCCATCCCACTCATCATAAGTTAAAACTTCTGATTCAAAGGTTTTCTCACTAATGACTTCGTCTCCACTTAAAATTGAAACAATAATACTAGCTTTATACGATTCGTTTAATGAATAGAAATATTCAAAGTTAATTGGAGTTAAAATTTTATCTTCTTTTATCTTTTGATTTTTTCCAATATAACTAATGCCAAAGGTAATTGGCTTAATAAAAGCAGGAACAAAACTAATTCGACAAGTTAGGTCTTTATATTCAGTCTCACTTTGATTATCAATAACGACGTTTTCAATGACTCTTTTTCCAGAATTAATCAAGGAATAGTTGATTTTTTTCAAAAATTCTACTTCTATTTTAAGGTTATTATCCACGGCTCACCTCCAAGAAATCTACTTTAAATATTTTATCATGTAAGCGCTAACTTTAATCATATTTATTTAAAAATTTTTGAGTAAGGATAGAATATTTTTGGAGGGCAAATTATGGACAATAGAAAAGTTGTTATTATTGGTGATGGAGCAGTTGGAAGTACTACTGCTTACACATTATTGCTACAAGATTATGTAAACGAAATCGTAATTATTGACGTTAACAAAAGAAAAGCTGAAGGCGACATTTTAGATATGAAGCATGGTATGCCTTTTGTTTCTCCAAAAATATTAAAAGCTGGTGATTATAGTGACTGTAAAGACGCTCATGTCGTAATTATTACTGCTGGTGTCGCTCAAAAAGAAGGCGAAACAAGAATAGATTTACTCAAAAGAAATCTCAAAGTTTTTGATTCAATACTAGAAAATGTTAAGCCTTATATCGACGACACAATGGTTATTTTAGTTGTTACAAATCCAGTTGATATTTTAAGTTACTACACTTACAAAAAACTTGGAATTGATTCTAGTCGAGTCATAGGAAGTGGCACTGTTTTAGACAGTGCTCGTTTAAGACTTTTAATCTCAGAAGATACTGAAATTGATCCTCGTAATGTACACGCTTATGTCATTGGTGAACATGGAGATTCTGAAGTCAGTGCTTTCTCTGTTGCAAATATTGCTGAAAGTCCTTTACTTGAATATTACACAAATGAATCTAATGGCGATCCAAGAGTTCGCTTAAATAAACTTCATGATCAAGTTAAGAACTCAGCCTATGAAATTATTGATAAAAAAGGTGCTACTTATTATGCTATCGCTTTATCGACTGCAAAAATTGTTGAAACAATTTTAAACAATCAAAAGAGTGTATTAACTGTCTCTACTTTAATTACAAATAAATTCAATAATGAAATCGATGATGTTTATCTCTCTTTACCATCAATTGTTGGCAATAAAGGAGTTATAAAAATATTATCTTTAAACTATAGTTACGATGAAGTTTTAAAACTTATCGAAAGCGCTAAAACATTAAAGAAACAATACAAAGAGTTAAATATATAAATTAGTCTTTGTCATTAAAATGAGTTACAAATGCTCCAACTTTTAAAGCACCAAGCATAATTTCAGCACTTGAAAGGTTAGTAGCAAGCGGAGTGTTTGTAACATCACATAATCTTAAAAGAGCATTTACATCTGGCTCATGAGGTTGAGCTGTTAATGGATCACGAAGGAAAATAATTAAATCGAGAGCACTGTCAGCAATCATAGAGCCAATTTGTTGGTCTCCGCCAAGGGGACCACTTTTCATGCATTTAATTTTTAAATTAGTAGCATTTGCTACAAGTTTGCCAGTAGTCCCTGTTGCATAAAGTTCATGACCTTCTAAAACGTCTTTATAACGTATGCAAAGAGCGATCATATCTGGCTTTTTTTGATTATGGGCAATTAACGCAATTTTCATTTTTAAACTCCTAAAGTGGTAAATCTTTCTTTGTAAAAACTATACAACCTATTAAATATGTTACTACACTAATGGCTAGTAAAGGTATAAGCAAATAGAAGAAAGTGCTAGTTCCATCAATAATTGATTGAACATCAAATAATTTAATAATGGTTAAATAATTAAAAAAATTCATCGAATCTATTCTCAAGGCTAACGGCATAACTTCTGAACCGAATAAACCTAAGATAGATGAAACCAAGAAGAACACACTAATTCCGCCACCTACGCCAATTGAGTATTTAGTTTTGTTAAATATCGAACTAGATAAGAAGCAAATTCCACTTATTGCAAGTGAGACACTAAATGACCCAATAGTATAGAAAAATAGATCTTTAATGGTTAAACTTTCTATAAAATCAACTCCACCAATTGCAATTCCTATCTCGCGAGCAATTAAGGCAAAAAGGAAAAGCAAAATATACATTGAAGTGATAGCAAATATTAAATAAATTGCCTTAGAAACAATAATTGTTTTTCTTCTAATTGGTGATGACAAAGTAAAAGCTAAAGACCCACTCTCAACTTGCTGAGCTACAAGACTATTCGCTGTAAGAATACTATAGACAATAGGTAATAATAATCCAGCAATAGAGAATAGAATTACGCCAACCACTAAACCATATAAGTTTCTCGAGGCTAAATCAGTTAGTTTAAAAGAAATATCCGCTGGCAATTCGTCTATTAAACTTGAAGAAGCTCTATTTAAGGCAATTAATATAGCTTCCGTCATATCTCTACCTTCAGCGATTTCTTTGGCTTGTTCTTCTTCAAAAACAGCGATAGCACTAATTGAATAATCATACGCTTTATTTAAAAGTTCTTTTCCGTCTAATCCGATGGTTTCTTTAGTAATTTCATCTAAACTATCTACATTAAAGAAAGATGGAACTATTTCTTCAGCATAACTATAAACAATATTCCCAATTGTAGAAATCAAATAATCTTTTTTAATTTCTCCTGTCGTTTCATCAATGTAATTACCTTTGTTTGCCAAAAAATCCTTGTAAAATTCATATATTTTTGGCGAAAACATATCTAAATATTCCTGGGATTCTTGCTTAGCAGCAGCAATTTCTTCTTCGGTATATGGTTCACCAGTGATAATTTCTTTATGCATTTTTTCTAAGAAATTTGAATACAAGCCCATATTTTCTTTAACCGGAATTAATTTGTCTCTATCTTCAATTGATGTAATGACTACCTCAACATTTTGTGTCACTCCGTCCACTGTCTTTTCTTCAAAATAAATAGGCTCACCTAATTCATTCGTCACATAATTAACTTCAAAATCAGGAAGAAACTCGTATATAAGATTATCAGCTAAGACAGAATTAATAATTTCCTCAATTACTAAATAGTAGACCTTATCTTTATAGCCAATCTCCTCACCTTCCAAAACAGTGTTATTATTATAGGCGTCTGTATTTCCTAAATACGCATCTAATAGAATCGTTACTGATCCAGAAATAGCGTCACTATAACCAGGAAGCATAAAAGAAATTATATTAATTATGTTTTCTTTAATAACTTCTTCTTTATTAGAACCATCTGAATTTATCTCGCCTTGAACCATTTCAAAATAAGACATTACTAAATCTGCACTTATTCCTGAATCTGGAAAATTCTGAGTTATATATGTATCCACAACACTATACAAAGCATTTTCAATTAAGACATCATTAGTTAAAGTGTTATCTTGATATGCTTCATCAAGATAATAGCCAATGAAATCATCAATAAATTCTTTTTCTATATCACTCATTGACCCAAAATCTAAAATGGTATTTAACACGGCAAGCGTATTTGTTTTTGCTTCATCATGTTTTTCATCATCACTACTTCCGCTTGAGATTGCAAAAGCAACATCATAGGCTCCTTTTACAATTGCAAGTTCTCTATTATAAGAACCATCTAGCAAATCGATTGCTCCGCTTGTTCCTTCATATGCAGTAAACAGATAAGTTTCGACTTCAGGGAGAATAGTTTCATGAGCTTCAATTGTTCCCTCAAAAACAATATATGCTCCTGCACTAGCTTGTTTTAAAGAATGCTCCATGTTTGCTGTATTAAACATGTTAAGCATAGATTGTTTGGTCGTATTTAATGACAAAGTCGACAAAATTAAAATAACTACTAAAGCGATAAGAGCATTACCTACTCCAACTATTAATAAACTGACGAAATTACTTTTAAAACTTTCCTTAAAAATTGTAAAAGAAAACCATTTACTCTTTTTTCTTTCCATGCTCTGCCCTCAACTTTGAATCCATATATTCTTTTAATGAAAAACTATACTCAGATATACCATTAATTTTATAAGCGCTAATACGCTTTAAAAAACGATTAATATCGTCTTTTTTAATGGCATAAAATAGTTCATTTTTCTCTTCTTTATATCGAAACACTTCTGAAATATTTTTTTCATGTGAAAAATTTTCTATATTCGAAAATTTAATCTTAAACACCCTTAAATTCTCTTTATTTAAGTCAGTAATATCTATATCTGTAACTATCTTCCCTTCACTAATATAAATTACACGACTGCAGACCCTTTCTATCTCTTCAAATGTGTTAGAAGACATAAAAATCGCTTTTCCGTCTTCTTTCTCTTTTTCTAATAATTCTAAAAAAGCTTCTCTCATTAAAGGGTCTAATCCTGTAGTTGGTTCATCTAATAAATACATTTCTTTATTCTTAGCAAAAGCATTAACAATAGCCATTTTTTGTTTCATGCCTTTAGACATTCTTTTAGGGTAAGCACTTATGTCTAGTTGCAATTTGTTAATTAAATAATTGGCTTTATCTTTGCTAAATGAAGGATCCATTTCCGCCTGTAACTTTAAAAAATCATTTCCTTTTTGAAGATCTGGATAATTGATTTCTCCTGGAACATAACCTAGATATTCTTTAATAGTCTCTTGATTCTTAAATGGTTCAAACCCATTTATGTATATATGTCCTTTGTCTGGTTTAATGAAGCCCATTAATAAGCGCATTAAAGTTGATTTTCCTGCACCATTTTCTCCAATAAGCCCGCAAAATTCCCCTTTTTTAAGCGTAAAAGATAAATCAAATAACCCACGGTTATTCTTATAATCTTTAGTTAATTCTTTTACTTCAATTAAATCTTCTTTCATACGCCTTCAAATGTCTTATTCTCATTATAGAAACTTAAAAACTTGTCTTCTAAAGTTTCTTTAATTTCCTTCATATCATAAATTTTATATCTAGTTAGAATTTTTAAAAATTCGTTTGAGTGTTTAGCGTCAAAAGATATCTTTAAAGTAAGATTATTTTCATCAATAATCTTTTCATTTATATATTTAAAGTTTCTTAAAAATCCATTTAAACCTTGTGGAGTAGAAAATGTGATTAAATAAGTTTTTACACTCGACTTTAAAAAATCCTGTTCATTAAACTCAGATACAATTTTCCCATCTTTAATAATAGCTATACGGTTACAAGTATCATGTACCTCATTAAATAGATGTGATGAAAACAAGATTGTTTTACCTCTCATTTTTTCTTCATTAATGAAATTTACGAACTCTTGTTGCATATTTAAATCAAGACCACTAGTTGGTTCATCTAAAATCAAAATATCTGGATCGTTCATAAAGCAATTTAATATCGCAAGCCTTCTTTTCATACCAAGCGACATTTCGGCACACTTAATGTCGAGCACTACATTAAATCTTTTAATGATATTATTAGCAAAATTTAAATCTTCAACGTTTTTTAAATGAGCCTGCATTTTGAAGAATTCTTCTCCGGTTAAAGATTGAGGTAATGCAATTTCACCAGGTAAATATCCAACAAATGAAAAAATTTCATCATGATATTTAAGTGGGTCTTTATTATTAATTAGGCACTTTCCACTATCTGGCTTAGAAAATCCCATAAGGTGTCTTATGGTTGTACTTTTTCCTGCTCCATTTGGACCGAGAAAACCAAAACAATCTCCGCCATTAATTTTAAATGATATATCAAAAACACCACGATTATGCCCATAATCTTTAACTAAATTAACAACTTCTATAGTATTGACATTCTCAGTAGGTTTCATATAATTAATTTACAACAGTTAAATAATTAACTCAAGTTAATTAATAAGGAGATTCAGATGGATGCAAGAGTCATAAGAACTAGGAGAGATCTCTCATACGCCTTTTTAAGTCTATTAGACACAAAAGATTACGATTCAATTAAAGTAATTGATATTTGTAAGCAAGCTATGATATCAAAAGTCACTTTTTATAATAACTTCAAAAATAAAAGCGAACTTTTAAATCACATCTTGCTTGTCTTTGAAGAAAACATCAAAAAGGATATTTTTGAAGCTTCAGCAAATTTTAAAACTAAAAAAGATATGATTCTTGCCATAGTCAAAATTTCTTACAAAAATATTTTAAAAAATAGTTCTACACTTAAAAAGATTCTTTCGACAAAAAGCACTTCTGGTGTCCTTATAGACTTAAGAAATTTCATTAATAATGAAATATTAAGACACATTGAATCACTCCAATCTGACGAAAAAAGTAGCATTCCTAAAGATTACTTTGCAGCTTTTTATAGCGGAGCAATCGTTAGCATATTACCTATGGTTTTAAGTGCATATGAACGCGGAGAAAGTCCACTTGATGAAGACTCACTTATCAAGCTGTTCACTTCTTAAGCAATCAACTTAAAAATCAATTTTATAAATCATTACGTTAAGTTAATACACGAGACGAAAAATAGAAAATTAAACAAAAGTTGAATTTACTTGTACACTTAAGGCCACAAATTTCCTATTGCATTCCTGTCATCACTTGTGTAACATAATAGGGCTTGCCTCAATAGTTAAGTGGTATAACGGATCCATGGTAAGGATCTATTCGTAGTTCGATTCTGCGTTGAGGCACCAATTACGATAACTATCGCATTATTTGGTTCTTGGGGAGCAATTCAGGGAACAACTCAAATGATAAACCCAAGCAAATTATAGCGAAAAAATAACTATGAAACTGGTCAACTAAAGACCAGTTTTTTTACACTGTAAAATTACCTGAATTTAAGTTGTGATAATATTAAAATCAGCAATAAGGAAACTTGGAATAATTGTTTAATTAAATTAGCCAAACAGAGAAAGTTGTGAAGCATTTTCTTGTTTAAATAATAAACGGTTTTTCAATCCACATTTATTTATTAAATAAGAAAGTAGATTCCTAGCAGCATTTAAATCCTCGTCAAATACTGCCCCACATTCACAATGAACAATAGCTTGACCATTATCTTTAAAAATGAATGAACCGCACTTATGACAGATCTTTTTAATGCTATATCCTAAATCAACATAAATTATCTTGCAGCGATATTTCTCTCCATAATGTTTTAAGCTCTTGTAAAACTCATTGATTAGAAAGCTTTCAATTACTCTACTACTTGAATATTTTGATGAAAAGTAAAGATTTGCAGGTTTTTCAATCGAAATATAATCATATTTTTGAACAATACCTATAATAACTTGTGTATATTTTGCTCTCATTTTTAATCTCAATTTTTCATAGATATCATCGATCTTCTTTTCTAAACGAACAATATTATTAGAAATAATTCCACCATTATTTTTAAGAGTTTGATTATGGTAAGTAATTATCTTACTTAAGCGGTCAACATTATAACTTTCTCTACTTAAATTAATGTTATATGTAGAAAAGTTGTTATTTGAATCATAAATCTTAATTGTAGAAAAATCACTTATAACAATCGAAGCTTCAACTTCCTCTTTAGCCTCATTAGATTTTTCTTTATAAGTTTGTCCAAACAAATAATACTGATTATTTCTTCTTTCTACATATAAATAACGGAAATTCCTAAAATTCTTATTCTTTGGTCGAACTCTCCCTTTTATTTTGCTTTTTAAAAATTCAATCTCTTGCCAAGAAAATTTAAAACTATCACGATTAAAACGAATAATGCTTACTTTGTTATAAAAAGGGAAATTATGGAGTAGAACGCCTTCTTTTTCCTTCTTGGTTTCATATCTTGCAAAAATTTGTTGGGCTGCAAATTCAAAATGATCAAGATAAGAATAATTAGAGAAATCATAACGTTCACTTTCTTTAAATCTTTTTAATATTCCATAAACAAAGGGCCTTAACGAAGAAGGCGAAACCATCACCCCTTTTTTAATCTTGAATTTAGTTTCTACTTTTCTAGTTAAGAATTTAACTAATCGCTCCAAAAAATTAAATTCTTTATCTAATTTAAGTTTTTCTTTATCGCTTAAAGAGAGTCGAAAATGTTCAAAATCGACAAAAATATTATCTAGTGTCATCACTTGCGAGCATTATTATAAAAGTTGTTGTGTGTTTCCACTTAGCATCTTCTGCCTTAACGCCTCAACCAGGCGCTTATAATAATCTCTAAAATTCCTCCTTTCATTAATATAAAGGAGTTTACATCAAAATTTTTAAAAATATTTTTAAGAAAATTTAAATTTCTTCAACTAGCAAGTCATAGACAAACGAAGAAACTACTTTAACGTTAATAACATCGCCTATTTTATGTTCTTTTTTATTTAATAAAATAACTTTACCATCTACATCATCTGGAGCATTAAAATCACAACTTAATAAGTATTCGTTATTTTTTTCAGCAATTATTAAAGCCTTATATTCCCTGCCAACCATTTCTATATTTAAAGCATAGGAAATCTTTGCTTGAATCTCCATAAGCTCTTGTTTTCTTTTAATTTTAGTTGATTCTCTAACTTGATGTGGAAGATTGTAAGCTCTTGTCCCTTCTTCTCTAGAATAGGTAAAAACACCTAAGTGATTGAATTTAAATTCTTGAATAAAAGATTTAAGTTCTTCAAATTCTTTTTTAGTTTCCCCAGGGAAACCAACAATTAAAGTTGTTCTTAAAATAGCATCAGGAATTTCTTTTTTAATTTTTCTTAAAAGATTAACAATTGTTTCTTTGTCATCTTTACGATTCATCGCTTTTAATAATGGATTAGAAATATGTTGTAAAGGTATATCAAAATAATGTGAACACTTTGGATGAGTCTTAATAAATTCAATTAGTTCATCATTAATCCCTTCTGGATATAAATATAAAGTTTTAATAAACTCAATTTCAGGAATTTTGTCTAGTTCTCTCAATAAGTCCACTAAACTTAGCTTTTTATCCTTAAAATCTTTTCCATAACTTGTAGGATCTTGAGCAATAAGAACTAATTCTTTAACGCCTTTTGAAGCAACTTTTTTTGCATAAGAAACAAGATCTTCTAAAGGGTAAGAGATGAATCGACCTCGAATATATGGTATTGCACAATAGGCACAAAATTTATTACACCCTTCAGCAATTTTTAAATAAGTTATCGCCTTATCATCATTAATTCGTTCAGTAATATCAAAAGATGGAAGACGAATTTCATCATCAAACATCTTAGAAATTAATGCAGGAAGTTTTGTATATTCATCTTTAAATGGAATCCATAAATCAACTTCAGGAATAGCTTCTTTTAATTCATTAAAATATCTTTCAACAAGACAACCAACAACAATTGTTTTCTTTTTATAGGTTAAACAATCTAAAATTGTATCTATGTTTTCTTTTTTGGCGCTCAAAATAAAGCCACAAGTATTAATAATTATGGCATCAGCTTCTTCTAAAGAAGATGTAATTTTAAAATATGGTTCTTTAAAAAGTGCTAATATCGCTTCACTATCAACTTGATTCTTAGCACATCCTAAAGATACTAAAGCTATCTTTTTCATCTATTGAATTTCTTATTTAATGATTTAATAAATGGAATTACTTCAACAAATTCTGTAAAGTCAGAAAGTTTATATTCCCAGTTATGTCCACCTAAAAGTCCAGGAACATTCATTCTTGTATCGTTATCTTTCCATAAATAATCTTGAATAGGAATAATGGCAACATCACAAATTGATCCAAAAATCATATTGAAGAGTTTTTCTTTGATACTTCTTCCTTTGATTCCTTCTCTTCTCATAATAATTTTAAGAAGTTCAATTTCATTGTCTTTAAGTTTTTTATACCAACCTTTTAAGGTGTCGTTATCATGTGTTCCAGAATAAATTATTTGATTTTCTTTGACTTCAAATGTTGGGTTGAAAACAGTAAATTCTAAAACATTCATACCTTTGAGGTTATATTTGTCTCTTAATTCTAAAACACTTGGGAATAAATCACCTAAATCTTCAGCGATAATGTTGATATCAGGATGTTTTTCAAATAGTAACTTAAATAATTCATCGCCATAAGCATGTTTCCATTCACCAACTATGGCTGTGTTACAATCTCTATCTACTGCCCAATAAGTATCAAAAGCTCTAAAGTGGTCAATACGAATGATATCAAAAAGAGAAGAAGCAAATTCAATTCTTTCCATCCAGAAAGTAAAATTATCTTCTTTCATGTATTCCCAATCATAAATTGGGTTGCCCCATCTTTGGCCTGTTTCAGAGAAATAATCTGGTGGTACACCTGCAACAACTTCAGGAATATCGTTTTCATCAAGTTTAAATTCATCTTGATTTGCCCAGCAGTCACTACTATTTCCACCAACATAAAATGGAATATCACCCATTAATAAAACGCCATTTTTATTAATGTATTCTTTTAATTTTTTGAATTGTTTGAAAGCAATAAATTGACACCACTCAAGGAATAAAATTTCTTCTTCATATGATGAAAAATCAAACTCATGACGATAATGAGCATATCTTTCTTTTTTATCCCAATACCACCAATCTTGATAATTGTTCTTTAAGCTTAAGATAGTAAACTCAGCGTAATCTTCTACCCATGGGTTTTCTTTAACAAACTTTTTAAAAACTGGCTTTGATAATGTGTCTTTGTCATTTTTAAAAGCTTGTCTTAAATACTTTTCTTTATGAGCACGAACGGCTGGATAATCAACTAGCTTTTTACTCTTGTTAAAAGGTTTTGGATTATCGATTAAACCATCTTTTTCAAGTTCGTATAAGTCGATGTAAATTGAATCAATTGCATGTCCACAAATTGATTGATATGGGCTATTACCATATCCAGTTGGATTAAGTGGGAGGATTTGCCAAATTTTAATACCTGCTTTTTTTAAATAATCGACAAATTTATAAGCGTTCTCCCCAAAATCTCCAATCCCAAAATCTCCTGGGAGTGAGCTTATTGCCATTAATATTCCATTAGTTTTCATACGAAAAAATTATATGTAATTATTATTATGTTGTAAACATAATAATTAGCTAAAATTCAGCCAATATTCTTTCAAAATTTATGATTTTTAGTTTGAAAAGCTTGCAAATCTCAATTATTTTAAATTAAATCGAGCCATTTTCCAATTTCTGAATAATCATCAATCCAAATGGTAATTAAATCATAGCTGAAAAAATAATTTGTAACTGCTCGATAAGTTTTTTCATTATACCCATCTTCTTTTTTCATAAAAATAAAATTATATTTAAGAGGATTTAACGATACTTCTAGTAATCTTTTCATGTTTGGATCAGTCAAACTTAAGCCAATAAACAAGCAAGTGCAAAAAGTAAAATCGTGCATTTGTTTAGAAATATTCCATGTATAAGGATTGTTATATAAATAGAAATATTCTGATTCATTAAAAATTAAAGAATCAATATACTTTCTTTCTTTATATTTATCAAAAGGAAGCAATCCATGTACATGATAAATAGCAACAATTGAATCTTTAATTACAAAACTATTTTCATCATAAACGCTTGAATACATTAATCCTCTTTTTTTAAGAAGATATTCTAAGTTTGTATCATAGTTATAAGTAATAACTTCTGTCCCTGGATGTCTTTCAATATAATTGACACAATTATATAAAGTAGAATTAGGATCATTAAAAGATTTAGCTTCTTTAAATAGATATAATTCATTATTTAATGATTTATAAGTATCAAAACCACTAGTTTTCATGACTTTTCCATTAACAAAAAGTTCATTACCAACAAAATGTTTCACTTCTTCGATGGCTTTCATATCATTTTTATAAAATTGTTCATTTAAAGCCGCTATTAAATGTCTCCAATCTTTTGCGCCATAATCACAATTTATTCCAGCACCCATAACTAAATCTGTTTTAATTTTGTAAGTATATAAACGTAATAAATAAAGAATAAAGTTATCGGCACTTTCATTAATATTGAAGTTTGATTTATCATTACTTAAATAATAAAGAATTTCATCTTTAAAGAATTCATTTTGCTTTTGAATTAATTGATATTCAAAGTATTTGCCTTCAATATAACCTTTGGCGATAAAGTTAGATTCATCAAAATAAATATTTAAACTAGCTTCTGGAATAAAAACTTCAGTATTTTTAACGTCTTTTACCTTAACTAAATTGATATGTCCCATAATATCAAGTTTGGCAAAATTTACGCCAACACTTGACAAAAAGAAATGCACAACATATTTATGGATATGCATCTTTTTAGAATTAACAATCACTTTAAAATTACAAGTTGGATCAAAATGGAAGCCAAAACTACGTAAAGTAATATCTTTATAATCAACATTATTTATATAAAACAGATAAAGGATGATTAATAAGCATTTTTTGTTAAATATATAGTTATCTCTTTCAATCTTCTTCATACCAAATAATTGTAGGTAAAAAACAAAATAGTTTCAATTTATTTTATTATTGACAGTTGAACAATTGTTCAATTATAATATCTATGGAGGTAAGGTTATGGCCGTTGATACACCAATTGTAGATGAAGAAAAAGTTAAGAAAACATTAAAGAGAATGATTAGCGATACTGAAATCTATTCAATAAGTGATTTTTTTAAGATTTTTGGTGACTCTACTCGTTTAAAAATAATTTGGGCTTTAGATGATAACCCTTTATGCGTAGGTGATTTATGCAATGTATGTGATATCACAAAAAGTGCAGCTTCCCATCAGCTTAACATCTTAAAAACAAACAAGATTGTTAAGTATAAAAAACAAGGGAAAAACGTTATTTATTCACTTGATGATGAGCACGTTTCCTTAATTATTGAAACAGCTAGAAGACACTTAAAGGAGGAAAAATAGTTTATGAAAATGACTTTTAAATTTGAAGGAATAGATTGTGCAGTATGCGCTTTAAAGCTTGAAGAAAAGATTAAGAAATTAGATTGTGTAAATGATTGCTCAATTAATTTCTTAGCTTCTAGAATGGATTTAGATATAAAAGAAAAAGAAGATTTGGAAAAAATAGTTAGGATTTGCAGCGATTTTGAGGATGGCGTTAATATAAAACGTATAAAATAGTATGAAAAAGAAATTTGATTTTTATTCTTTAATTCTTGCTACAATAGTTACTATTGTTTTACTTGTAGTACATATTTTATGGGGTGAAGTTAATTTAGGGATAAATAATTTAAACACATTAGTCATTCTTCCTATTTCTTTAATTTTCTATCTTCTTGTTTCTTACGATCTTTTCATTGAAGCGTTTAAAAAGATTAAACATAAACAATTCTTTGACGAAGTTACTTTATCTTTAATCGCTACTATTGCTGCTTTTGCAATTGGAGAATATGTCGAAGCCTTAGCGGTTGTTGTTTTCTTTCAAATTGGTGAAAGATTTGAAAAATATGCAGTCGATAAAAGTCGTAACTCCATAAAATCAATTCTAAATTTAAGACCAGACAAAGTCACTTTATATAACAACGAAATTGAAAAAGTTGTTGAACCATTCGATGTAAATATAGGTGACCGCTTTATTGTAAAATCTGGAGAAAGAGTTCCAATTGATGGAAAAGTTATTAAAGGAACATCAACTTTAGATACATCTTCAATGACTGGAGAAAGTATTCCTCGCTCTATCAAAGAAGGCGAAGAAGTAATTAGTGGAGTAATAAATCTTGGTTCACCACTTATTATTGAAGCAACAAAAGAATTTTATAACTCAACCATTTCTAAAATGTTAGATTTAGTTGAGAATGCTTCTTCTCAAAAAGCCAATTCAGAAAAATTCATTACTAAGTTTGCTAAAATCTATACTCCAATCGTTATATTTTTAGCCGTTATTGTTGCTATTTTACCACCACTTATTATTAATTATTCTGACCCAGTAACTTGGGCTAACTATATTAGAACAGCTGCAAGTTTTCTTGTAATTAGTTGTCCTTGTGCTTTAGTTTTAAGTGTCCCAATGAGTTATTTTGTTAGTTTAGGTGAAGCAAGTAAGATTAAAGTATTGATAAAGGGTTCAACTTATCTAGATAAATTCACTAAATTAAATAATATTGTTTTAGATAAAACTGGAACAATTACAAAAGGTAATTTTGTAATAAACGAAATCAAAACTCAGGATGACTTCGATAAAAATGAACTCTTGATGCTTGCTCAATATGGTGAATATTATTCAAATCATCCTATTGCATTAGCTATTATTCAAGATAAAAAAGATACTTTAGATAAAAATTTATTAACTAATTACCAAGAAATAGAAGGACGTGGAGTCAAAGTTAATTACAACAATAAAGAGTTATTAGTAGGAAACGCAAAATTATTAAAAGAAAATAACATTGAATTTATAAACATAGATTCTCCATTTACTTTAATTTATGTAGCCTACGACCATAAATATCTTGGTTATATTGAAATCAAAGATCAAATTAAAGAAACTTCTATTAATGCAATTAAGAATTACCATAAAAATGGAATTAAAAATGTTGTTATGTTAACTGGCGACAATGATAAAATTGCCGAAGCTGTTTCTAAAGAAGCTGGTGTTGATAAATATTACGCTAATTTATTACCACTCGATAAAACAAGCAAACTAGAAGAAATCATTAAAAGCGAAGGTAAAGTCACAACTGCTTTTGTTGGGGATGGAATTAACGATGCTCCAAGTTTAACAAAAGCGGATATTGGTATCTCAATGGGAGGTATTGGGAGTGATATCACGATTGACTCTAGTGATGTTGTTATAATGGACGATGATTTAAACAAGGTTAATAAAGTAATTAAGATTGCAAAGAAAAATAAAATTGTCGTAATTGAAAATATTACATTTGCTATTATTGTTAAAGTGTTAGTTATGATTCTATCTTTAATTCCGAATTTACCAATTACGCCTTACATAATGTGGTTTGCAATATTTGCTGATGTTGGCGTTACTGTGATCTGTGTTTTAAATTCCTTAAGATTATCGTTAAACTTTAAAAAGCTAAATAACTAAAACTTATTTAAAAGAAATAGCCTGCAAAATAGTTGAGTTTTGCAGGCTTTTTGTTTAGTTTGGTTATTTATGAATAATTTTTGCCAATCCGCCAATTGATGTTTCTTTATAGTCTTTTGATAAGCTTTCTCCAGTGATTTTCATCGCTTTAACAACTTCATCAAAACTGACTTTGTTCTTTCTTAGTAAAGAAACATCTTTAGCATAAATATAAGAAACAAGACTTCTTAACGCTCCGATTCCATTTCTTTCAATACAAGGAATCTGAACATATCCATTAACTGGATCACAAGTTAAACCTAAAAAATGTTCTAAAGCTAATTCGCTTGCATATTCAATTTGATAAATTGATAAGTCATGTATAAAACACAGGGCTCCACTTGCTATTGCTGAAGCTGTTCCTATTTCTGCTTGGCAGCCAAGACTTGCCCCACTAATAGAAGCATTTTTAATAACAAAGTTTGTCAAAATTCCTGCAACTTTTATGGCGCCGATAATTTTTGAAATATCAACCTTATTATGTTTATATTCATAATAAAGAACAGATGGTAAAACTCCACAACTACCACAAGTTGGAGCAGTTACTACTAATTCGCCAGAAGCATTTCCTTCACTTGTAGCATAAGCATAACTTGTAATAAAAAGAATTTTCTTTTCAAATTCATCTTTTTCGCTGATGGCTTTTTCATATATGTCTTTAGCCACTCTTTTTACTCCTAAATTGCCTGGTAAATAACCTTCCTTAGACAAATTAGTCTCAATTTCATTAATCATTGCTTTAAAAACATTAGTTAAAAATTCATCAATATCTTTGTCTTCAAAATTATTTATAACGTCAATTATAGAACCGATTTTATTCTTCTCTAGATAGTTTTTAAGCCCATTAAATGAATTAAAAGGGTAGACCTCTGCACTCTTTTTGATTTTTTCGCCATCTTTTAAGATATCTCCACCACCAACAGAATAATATCTAACCTTATCAATTATTTGTTTATTTTTTAAGGCAGTAAAATCAATCGTATTAGGATGGTTTATATTTTCAAAAGTATAATTAAAATTAATCTTTGTATTCGGAAAGTTAAAAGCCTTTAATAAAATTTTATCAGTACCATGGCCTTTACCAGTTAAAGCTAAGCTTCCATATAAATCAATTACTATTTCATCAAAATCTTGATGATGTTTTAAGAAATCTTTTGCCGCATTAAAAGGTCCAATAGTATGTGAGCTACTTGGTCCTGGACCAATCTTATAAACCCTTTTAATAGATTCCATTAACTACCAACTCCTTTAAATAATTCACTTAAACTTATCCCTAAGCCTCTTGCGATCTTGGCTAAAACTTTTACAGTAGGATTTCGACATCCTCTTTCTAGATCACTCAAATAATTTTTGTTAATGTCACATTCTAAAGCGAGGTCTTCTTGTGACATTTTTCGATTTGATCTTAAATATTGGATTCTTTTGCCAAGTTCATAGTTAGCATCAATGTCATTATTGATTTTTTTCATAAGTTTCAATCATCTTTCTTAATTTAATAAATAAGTGATTAATATTACTTTTTGATACAGTCTCGTCGAGCTCTTCAGAAACTATTTGCGCAAGTTCGCTATAATTGGCTTCTGGATTAGCAAGGCGAGCTTTGCATAAGGCTTTAAGTTTAGCATTTTGGAGATTATCAACACCAAGTTTTTTCTCAACAATATTAATTTCTTCAATTTGCTTTCTAGCATTTTCGATTGTCTTTTTAAAATTATATGAGTCGCAATTCATTAAACGATTGGTTGAATTAGAAAAATCGCGGTCCATACGGATATTTTCAAACTCAATGCAAGAATTATCAGCATTCATAAAAGCCAAAAAATTAGCAATTTGATCGCTTCTTTTTAAATAGATTAAATATTTACTACGTCTTTTAATCATTTTAAAATCAAATTTAACTGTTTTAATTTTATTAACCATTTTTAAAAGAGCGTGAGCATAACTTTCATCATTTGCCACGAGTTCAAGATGGTAATTAGAAGAAACAGGATCTGTACAACTTCCACTAGCTAAAAATGTTCCTATCAAGTATCCCCTTATTTTTTCTTCTTTATCTTGAAGTCCATATGGTATCTTATCTTCTAATAAATCTAGTTTTAAATCCTCAAATAATTCCTGAGCACCACTATTAATATTGATTAAGTATTCAGTGGCTTTATATAATTTCATGCTTTTTAAAAAAGAAAATGAAATTAATAAATAAGGGTAGTTTTCTTTTAACAATTTATAGATATATTTAGCGGTTGAAGAAGTTTCCGTTTTTAAGATTAAACGATTATTATTTCGAGAAAAAACTACGTTCCCATTTAGTTTAATAAAAGCTCCTATGACAGATTTAGCACAATTTTTTGTAATATTTTTTTGCGCAAGTTCATCTTTTATTGCATGTGTAAATGATATTTTGTCATTCATGCCTATATAATACACTAATAAGTGTAAAAGAACATAAAAAATCCTTTAATTCTCTATTAAAATGGATAATTCCTCAATTATTTTTTTAATTTAACTTTTTTAATTTTTCTTAAACTTATTTGATCT
>ENA-OOXJ01000166-OOXJ01000166.1-human-gut-metagenome-genome-assembly--contig:-NODE-166-length-60406-cov-2.806134_pt1 | contig 60406 bp, 57 predicted proteins | sample MGYA00241587_ERZ501343 | MGnify/ENA primary metagenome ERZ501343 (study PRJEB25962, sample SAMEA2042918) | human gut metagenome | biome: human gut; feature: human-associated habitat; material: faeces... | reverse complement strand
CCCGCCCACGATTTCCCCATCTTCGCCCCTTATTATGAACTGACACAGGAACAAAAAGATTATTTATGGCATGGACCTAGAAATAAGGCCTGTATAGATTCTTTCTTCAAAATGCTGGAAGAAAACCAATATAAAATACAATATCGTGTGATGCTGGCACGATACAGGGGAAAAACTATTTGTCCTGTCTGCCACGGAACACGCTTGAAAAAAGAAGCCGGTTATGTAAAAGTAGGTGGAAAATCCATCTCTCAACTGGTTGACTTACCTATTCACGACTTAAAAGAATTCTTCCGCACTCTAGAACTAGATGCACATGACACAGCCATCGCCAAACGGATCTTAACGGAAATTACCAACCGCATCAACTTCCTCATGGATGTGGGTTTGGGATATCTTACACTGAACCGTCTCAGCAACTCGCTCTCCGGCGGTGAAAGCCAGCGCATCAACCTCGCCACCTCGCTGGGCAGCAGTCTGGTAGGCAGCCTCTACATTCTGGACGAACCCAGCATCGGTCTGCACAGCCGCGACACCGACAAGCTGATTCGCGTACTGCGCCAGTTGCAGCAACTGGGCAACACGGTGGTAGTAGTGGAACACGACGAGGAGATAATCCGCGCTGCCGACTATATCATCGACATCGGTCCCAAAGCCGGACGCCTGGGTGGCGAAGTGGTGTACCAGGGCAACATGTCCGACCTGAAGAATGACGCAAACAAGGATACACGCAGCTATACCGTGCGCTATCTGCGGGGAGAAGAAACCATTCCTGTGCCCACACAGCGCCGTCCGTGGAACAACTACATCGAAATAAAAGGCGCACGCGAAAACAACCTGAAGGGCGTAGACGTTCGCTTCCCGTTGAATATCATGACAGTAGTGACGGGCGTAAGCGGTTCGGGCAAGAGTACCCTGGTGCGCGACATCTTCTACCGCGCCCTGAAACGTGAGCTGGACGAATGCAGCGAACGCCCCGGCGAATTTGTTTCCATCGGCGGCGACCTGAAAGACCTGCGGAATGTGGAGTTCGTTGACCAAAACCCTATCGGCAAATCGTCGCGAAGCAATCCGGTGACCTACATCAAAGCATACGATGAAATACGTAAGCTCTATGCCGAACAACCGCTTGCCAAACAGATGGGCTATACAGCGGGATATTTCAGTTTCAACAGCGAGGGCGGCCGTTGCGAGGAATGTAAAGGAGAAGGCACCGTAACCGTGGAAATGCAATTCATGGCCGACCTGGTGCTAGAATGCGAATCGTGCCACGGCAAACGCTTCAAGTCCGATACGCTGGAAGTGAAGTTCCACGACGCCAGCATTTACGATATTCTGGAAATGACCGTAAACCAAGCCATCGAATTCTTTACGGAACACAAGCAGAAGAAGATTGCCAAAAAGCTGCAACCCTTGCAGGATGTAGGCCTGGGATACATCAAACTGGGGCAATCGTCGTCTACCCTGTCGGGCGGTGAAAACCAGCGCGTAAAGCTGGCCTACTACCTGAGCCAGGAGAAAGCCGATCCTACCCTGTTTATCTTCGACGAGCCGACAACCGGTCTGCACTTCCACGACATACGCAAGTTGCTCGAAGCATTTGACGCACTGATTATGCGTGGACACAGCATCGTCATCATCGAGCACAACCTGGACGTTATCAAATGTGCCGACTACATTATCGATCTCGGCCCCGAAGGAGGCGACAAAGGAGGATATATCGTGGCAAGCGGCACACCTGAAGAGGTGGCCCAATGCGGTGCCAGCTACACCGGTCAATTCCTAAAGGAAAAACTTTTGAACAACTGATAGTCCTACTAAAACTTCATACGCCATGTTGACTTACACCTACCTCGAACCCGGACGGTTTGCTTTCATCGAAAAGCCCGTACCTACATTGATAAAACCACACGACGCACTGGTACGCGTCACGTTGGGCAGCATCTGTACCAGCGACCTGCACATCAAACACGGGCATGTTCCACGTGCTGTACCCGGCATCACCGTCGGCCACGAGATGGTAGGCATTGTGGAACAGGTAGGCAAAGAGGTCACTACCGTACAGCCGGGCGACCGGGTAACCGTCAACGTAGAAACCTTCTGCGGAACATGCTTTTTCTGCCAACATGGCTATGTGAACAACTGCGAAGACCCCGACGGCGGCTGGGCACTGGGATGCCGTATCGACGGCGGACAGGCCGAATATGTACGTGTTCCCCATGCCGACCAGGGACTGAACCGTATTCCCGAAGGTGTCACAGACGAACAGGCACTTTTTACAGGCGATATTCTAGCTACCGGATTCTGGGCCGCCCGCATTTCCGAAATTACTTCCGACGATACGGTACTCATCATCGGAGCAGGCCCAACAGGTATCTGTACCCTGCTTTGCACCCTGCTCAAGCAACCCAAACGCATCATTGTATGCGAGAAGTCGGAAGAACGTATCCGCTTTATACGCTGCCACTATCCCGAAGTATTGGTCACTACTCCCGAACAGTGTCACGAATGTGTAATGTCTCACAGTGCACATGGAGGAGCCGACGTAGTTATCGAAGTGGCCGGGGCCGACGACACATTCGGTTTGGCATGGAAATGTGCCCGTCCCAACGCCATTGTCACCGTAGTGGCACTTTATGACCATCCTCAGGTACTTCCCCTGCCCGACATGTACGGCAAGAACCTTACTTTCAAAACCGGTGGTGTGAACGGATGCGATTGCGCCGAAATACTCCGGCTCATTGCCGAAAGGAAAATAGACACGACTCCCCTCATCACCCATCGCTTTACCCTTGACCGCCTGGACGAAGCCTACCGCATTTTTGAAAACCGGCTAGACGGTGTAATCAAGGTGGCCTATACTCCCTGGAAATAAACGAACAAGACCTATGCCCATTGTTGAAATAACCTCCCTTGAACATCCCGGTGTGGAAGTGTTCAGTGCCCTTACCGAAGCTCAGTTGCGCAACCGCATCAACCCCGAGCAAGGCATTTTCATCGCCGAAAGCCCTAAAGTGATTCGCGTGGCACTCGACGCCGGATACGAACCTACCGCACTGCTTTGTGAACGCAAGCATATTGAGGGCGACGCAGCTGACCTGATTGCACGCGCCGGAAACATCCCTGTCTATACCGGCGAACGCGACCTGCTGACACAACTTACCGGCTATACACTTACACGTGGTGTGCTTTGTGCCATGCGCCGTCCGGCAATGCGCAAAGTGGACGAAATATGCAACAAAGCTAGGCGCGTAGCTGTTATCCACGGTGTAGTCGACACGACCAACATCGGTGCTATTTTCCGCTCGGCTGCAGCGTTGGGCATAGATGCCGTACTGCTCACTCCCGACTCGTGCGACCCGCTTAACCGCCGCTCGGTACGTGTATCCATGGGTTCGGTGTTTCTGGTTCCGTGGACATGGGTTTCAGAGCCTTTGACCCAGCTCAGGGAACTAGGATTCCGCACTGCCGCCCTAGCCCCGACCGTTCTATATCTCTCGATCATCCCAGTCTAAAAGCCGAAAAAAGGTTAGCTCTGATTATGGGAACTGAAGGCGACGGTTTGCCTCACCATGCTATCGAAGGAGCCGACTACGTCGTGCGTATTCCAATGGCCCACGGTGTAGATTCACTCAATGTAGCCGCAGCCTCGGCCGTAGCGTTTTGGGAATTAAGAATATCCCCATAAAACAAAAAGTCCCCATGTATGTTATAAGGATACCTCCATATTTAAACAAACCATACAAATATCTACATAGTGTTGCTTCAGATAGAATAAATCTGCTTATATTTGTGAATATTATAAAAAAGGTTTGTAACTGGTTCCTTATCTTAACACATACACATTATGGAAGAATTTGCCCTCTTATCACCCATGTTGCTCACCATTGCCGGGCTCATTATCGGTGCCTTACTGAAATCATTATTACGCCATAGCCGCGTACCATACACGGTAGCCTTGTTCGCTATCGGTCTGCTGGTAGGCTTGCTCAACCGTTGGGACGTATTCCACGCCATGCCCGCCATAGGCGAAGCACTGGATACCGTAGCCGATATCAATCCCGACCTGATCCTCTATATTTTCCTGCCCATCCTGATTTTTGATGCAGCCTACGAACTCAATCTGCACATATTTAAAAAGACTCTTGCCAATGCTACCCTGCTGGCTGTACCCGGACTTATCATCTGCATGCTGCTTACGGCTGCTTTACTCATAGGCATACATTATCTGATACCCGGATACGAACAATGGACCTGGGCTTTTGCCTTAATGTTTGGCGCTCTTATCAGTGCAACCGACCCTGTGGCGGTAGTAGCCCTCCTGCACGAACTTAAAACAAGCAAGCGTTTTTCTACTCTGGTCGATGCCGAATCGCTACTTAATGACGGAACAGGTATTGTGTGCTTCATGTTGTTTTTCGGCGTGTATACGGCCACCGGACAAAGCGAGTTATCACCCGTGATACAATTCGTAGAAGTAGTGGCCGGCGGTGTCTTGCTGGGTTACATCGTGGCACGCATTGTCATCTGGTTCATCACCCGTATCAATTCCGAAGAACTGATACAGAACAGCGTGATCATTCTCTCTGCTTATATGGTATTTATCCTTTCACAATATTACATGGGCATTTCGGGAGTCATTGCCCTGGTAGCTTTCGGACTTACCGTTACCTATATCGGAAAACCCAAACTGAAACCGCAAGTAAATAGTTTCATGGAAAGTTTTTGGGAATTGCTGACCTACATTGCCAATACCCTTATCTTCATTTTGGTTGGTGTGGTAATTGCCGAAAAAGTAGAATTTTCGTGGGCACACGTCGGTATCCTGCTATTACTATATATCGGTCTGAATGTATTCCGCTATCTCATGATCATGCTACTCTACCCGCTTATGAAACGGCTAGGATACGGACTCAACAAACGCGAAACCGTAATACTGGCGTGGGGAGGCCTACGTGGCGCACTGGGTATGACTTTGGCACTCATGGTATCATATACATCCGCCATTCCCGAGGAGATACGTAGCCAGGTACTCTTTTTTACCGCCGGCATTGTAACCCTGACCTTATGTATCAATGCTACTACCATGCGTTGGCTGCTGGAACGCCTGGGACTTATACACATACCCTCGGCACGGGTGCTGATGGAATATAAGTTACAGGAGCATGTACGCGACAACTCGGCACAATACCTTGAAAAATTGAAAGGACGCGAAGCTTTGGCGGGTGCAACCTGGAGCAAAGTGGAACACTACCTTTACCCTCTGCCCGAGCTTCCGGAGAAGACACCTCGCACGACTGCTTTACAGGCCGAAATACGCCTGCGCATCCTGGACCGCGAGAAAGCTTTCAGCCGGGAAATCTATGACGAAGGTATCATTTCACAAACGGCATACCGCCGCCTTATGAACTCCCTGGATGAACTCTACGACCACGATGGCAACTACACGCTCGATACCCGTAACTCTATTTTCGATTTCTGTCGCCGAACTGCCATACTCTACCGCATGCAACACATTCCATTCATCAAACAATGGGTAAGTTTTTACTTCCGCGAACGTATCATGGTTATCTACGACCTGGGACGAGGTTTTATCATTCTACAAAAGGAAGACTTAAAGTTACTGAATGATCTGGAAGATTCCAACCTGCTAACCCAGCCGCAAAAAGAAACACTAGGAATGTTGCGCCAGGAAATCAACCGTAACATCGAACAAATGGACACTCTCATCAACAAGCTGGCACACGATTTCCCGAAAGCCTACAAACATGCACTGACCCAAAAAGCCATACGCATGCTACTGAGCAATGAACGACGCACCATCAAACAGATGCTGAACGAAGGGCTTGTTTCGGACAAAGATGCCGAGGCACTACTTGAAAAAGTAAACGAGCGGACCGATGAAGTCAACTCGTTTACACATACCATACCCGCTTCAATATTGAGATGGATGTTTTTTAGATAAGCGCTTAAAACTCAAATTTCTCAAGTTTCATGGTACCAAGGCTTTCAAGTTTCGGCACCAATGTGGTGAAATGCGGAGCGTTGGAATGAGCAGCCAGCGAAGCTTCGTCTTTCCAAGTTTCGCAAATCATCAGTACGTCAGGACGGGTAGCACTTTCAAATACATCGTAAGCAATGCAACCTGCATCTTTTAATGAACAAGCTACCAGTTCTTTAGCTGTTTGAAGTGCCAAAGCACGGTTTTCGGCACTTACTTGGATAAATACATTCAGTCTAAGCATTTTTCTAATGTTTTAAAATTAAAATATAGGACAAAACTACAAATAAAAACGGGAGAAACAAGCAGACCTAACGGACCAGCTTGATGTCAGTTTTTAACACTTCATCGGCATAATCGTGGCTACGCACCTGTAAATGGCCCTCGGGAGTAAAAACACCACTATCACCACGATACACCATGCCGGCAGGATCGGTTCCCGCACAATTGACCGCAACGACATAAGCCTTGTTTTCGCGGGCACGCTCAACCAAAAGGCGATTCCAGTCATCTGAACGCGATTCCGGCCAATTAGCCACATAAATGGCTATATCGTAAGTATCCTCGTTCCGGCTCCACTCAGGAAAACGGAGGTCGTAACAGATGTAAGTGGAAAAACGCACCTGCTTCCAAGTGAGTACCAAGTGTTCCGTACCCGGCGAGAAACTTCCTTTTTTGAAACAATTATGCTTGTCATAACTCCGGTAATCGCCATCGGGATACACAGCTAACAGACGATTGTAATATTTCCCAGCCTCGCAATAGATCGTAGACCCCATAATCAAAGCTCCAGTTTGCCGTGCCCAACCTTTCATACGCGCCAGAATCTCGTCATAGCGCGAAGCAACTTCCGCTTTTTTATCAACTTTTCCAGAATCTCCCGGCTGCTTTTTCATCTCGCATCCCGAAGTAAATAGCTCAGGGAAAACAATCACGTCGCAATCTTTACATTCCTTTACCCGTTTTCCAAAAGCCTCCAGATTCTTGTCTACATCTCCCCACGCCAAGTGAGCCTGCACCAAGGCTACTCTCACCTGGATGCTGTCACCAGCCCAGCCCGGCAACGTAGTCCCCAGACATATGCCACACAAGGCTAAAAAATATTTCAATGTTTTCATAAGGGCTTATTCGTTGATCTACACAACAAAATTTCATCCATATGTTTAAGAGCCCAGTCCACCAAAGCTTCAATATGTGGCATAAGGCTCTGACCTGTTTCCGTCAGCACATATTCCACTCGTGGGGGAACCTCGGCATACACCTTGCGGGCTACCAGTCCGTCGGCCTCCAATGAACGCAAAGTAACTGTCAGCATGCGTTGAGATATATCACCTATCGACTTGCGGATATCATTAAAACGCATCCCCCCGTTTGCTTTCAAGGTTATCAGAACCAGCATAGTCCACTTATCACCCAAGCCTCCCAACACATCACGAACAGGACACGAACCTGAATGATGAAATTCTTTCATTTTTTAACATTTTGCAAAGTATTCATTTCCAACAAAGGTTACATGCTTGTAACTATCTAACAGTCAAGTGCCTTCTTGACTGGCTCAAAACAGCCTGATACCTTTGTCGCACAAAAGTAACGAAGTTACGGATAATAACAATTGTTTCATTTTAAAATCTTAGCACTATGTCAAAGAAAGTAGCTGTATTGGCAGTAAATCCGGTAAACGGATATGGTTTGTTCCAGTATTTGGAAGCTTTTTATGAGAACGGAATCGCTTACAAGGTATTTGCAGTGTCCAACACTCCGCACATCCGCACCAACTCGGGAATTGCTCTGACCGCAGACGATGTAATAGAGCACCTGAAAGGACACGAAGACGAGTTCGACGCAATAGTCTTTTCGTGTGGCGATGCAATACCGACTTTCCAGCAACATGCCAACGAACCTTATAACATAACATTAATGGATGTTATCAAGACATTTGCCGAAAAAGGAAAAATGCTAATAGGGCATTGCGCCGCAGGGCTAGTGTTTGAAAAGGCTGGAGTGAACGAGGGAAAAACAATTGCCATACACCCCATAGCCAAACCTGCCATCCAAACCGGCAACGCAACCGACCAACCTTACGAAGTTGACGGTAATTTCTATACCGCACAGACCGAGCACAGTCTTGCACAGCTGATGCCACACTTACTTAAGGCACTCAAAAACTAAAAAGAATCACTTCTTGCGGAAGTCGGCTATAAAGGCTTCGGTCATCCACTTGGCCAATGCCTGACGGTTATCGCTTATCACGAAACGACGCTGGTCGAAAGCATTCTGTATGTTGCCCAATTCCACAAAGACAGACACGGGAGTCGCGTTCAGCAACACATACAGGTTGCGCGCACTCACCGTGCCTTCAAACCCCCTGTTGGGCTGGTGACGGTCGTACTTGGCCTCGAACGTATTTTTCATTCCTTTCGCCAGCCGTTCGCCCAACGGACTTTTGGGTGCATGATAGAAAAAGACATCGGTCTGTGCACGCTTGCTCCGGCTATCAACGTGTATGAAAATGGCACGGCAATACTTGTACCGATTGCGATCTTTGGCATACAGCCCGTTTATTTTGATACAACGCTGCTTAAGGCGTTCCACCTGATTTAAGGGAATGGGGTCACCCATACAAGTTTCTCGCTTGCTGTTCTTCAGATAATGTTCGTTACGGATGCCATCCTTCTTATCTTGAATAATAATGTGTACTTCAGCTCCTTCCTGCATCAGGTTACGTGCCAGCCGAAGCGCCACATCGTATGCATACTCATCCTCATGAAGTTCGGTACGTCCCACACGCCCGATAGCTCCCGGATCGGGGCCTCCATGACCACTCACCACATAAAAACAAGCCCCCTTAAGACGATTGGAGGTAACTTTGACCTGCGAAAGTTCTTTCCCGAACAAAGGCTCGCGAAGGACCGTGTTTCCCGAGGAAATGGCATCGCCTTTTCCTCCACAATCTTCAGACAAAGGTGGCAACACGTAGCGCACCCCGTATTGCAACTCTTTCTTGCCACGCAAACGCTTCTTGTTCAATTCCAGAAAGGCCTTATAATATGTACGTCCGGGACGTTTGTTCCGCTCCAGGAAAGACGTAATGCCTTCGCCGCGCCGAGGCGTATCGGTGGCCTGTTGTGCCTTAGCCGAAAGAATAAAAAGAAGACCAAAGAAAAAGAACAATATGCGCATCATACTTGTTTATATCTGCTAAAAAAGGTGTTATTGCCGACAAAAGTACAAGAAAATACTTACTTTTGCGACCATAAAAGCATTTAATAAAGAAAAAACTTTAAATACAGATAGTGTTATGGCAAAGCAATTCAAACCCGAAACCCTGTGTGTACAAGCCGGCTGGAATCCCAAGAAGGGAGAACCACGTGTGCTTCCCATTTATCAGAGTACAACTTTCAAGTACGAAACCAGCGAACAGATGGCACGTCTTTTCGACCTGGAAGACAGCGGTTATTTCTATACCCGCCTGCAAAATCCAACCAACGATGCAGTGGCCGCCAAGATAGCAGCCCTTGAAGGCGGTGTGGCCGCCATGCTGACGTCGAGTGGACAGGCTGCCAATTATTATGCCATCTTCAACATCTGCCAGGCAGGCGACCACTTTGTATGCTCGTCGGCTATCTATGGCGGTACGTTCAACCTCTTCGGCGTAACCATGAAGAAGCAGGGCATCGACGTGACTTTCATCAACCCCGATGCTTCAGAAGAAGAAATCTCGGCCGCTTTCCGCCCCAACACCAAGGCCCTGTTCGGCGAAACCATCTCGAACCCGGCCCTTGAAGTGCTCGACATTGAAAAATTTGCCCGCATAGCCCACAAACATGGTGTACCTCTCATTGTAGACAACACCTTCCCTACCCCCATCAATTGCCGCCCCTTCGAATGGGGTGCCGACATTGTTGTACACTCTACTACCAAGTACATGGACGGACATGCTACCAGCGTAGGCGGTTGCATTGTGGATAGCGGCAACTTTGACTGGGATGCCCATGCCGACAAATTCCCCGGTCTGTGTACCCCCGATGAGTCGTATCACGGCTTGACCTACACGAAAGCCTTCGGTAAGATGGCATACATCACCAAGGCTACCGCCCAACTGATGCGCGACCTGGGTAGCATCCAGTCACCCCAAAATGCCTTCCTGCTCAACCTGGGATTGGAGACCTTGCATCTGCGTATGCCCCAACATTGCAAAAACGCACAGGCTGTGGCCGAATACCTCCAGAAGAACGACCGTGTGGCTTGGGTGAACTATTGCGGTCTGCCAGGAAACAAATACTACGAACTGGCCCAGAAATACATGCCCAACGGTTCGTGCGGTGTAATTTCCTTCGGTCTGAAAGGCGGACGCGATGTCGCCATCAAGTTTATGGACAACCTGAAACTGGCCGCCATCGTGACCCACGTAGCCGATGCACGCACCTGTGTGCTGCACCCGGCCAGCCACACACACCGCCAGCTTTCCGACGAGCAACTCATCGAAGCCGGCGTACGTCCCGACCTGATTCGCTTCTCGGTAGGTATTGAGAATGCCGACGACATCATCGCCGACATTGAGCAGGCACTAAACGCATAAAAGACTTGTAGCCAACACCTACAAGCTGACATAACCGGGGAGTGCTTCCAAATGATGCACTCCCCCTTTTCTTTTTCATAGCAAATGGGATGAAAATGATTGCCGGAACAAGCTTTTGCACGCACACAGGTTAGAAGCAAACTTCCAACGGACTGGAAGCATGCTTGTTACAGATTGGAAGCAAACTTCTGACAGGTCGGAAGCAGAGTCTGCAAATCAAAGATTTACAATTCCGGTTCGAAACAGCTCGGAAACAAATAAAAAACGCTTGTTATTCTATACAAATGTAAACTTTTCAATGACAAGGCTGACAATTTCAAACTTTTATCCCTACATTTGCACCCAAATGATTACTAATTAATACATCACAATATGGCAAAGATTACCAAAGAAGCCGCTTTGCTCTATCACTCACAGGGCAAACCGGGAAAAATCGAAGTAGTGCCCACCAAGCCTCATAGTACGCAGACCGACCTCTCGCTTGCCTACTCACCGGGGGTAGCAGAGCCGTGTCTCGAGATCGAGAAAAATCCGCAAGACGCCTATAAATACACTGCCAAAGGCAACCTGGTAGCCGTTATCTCTAACGGAACAGCCGTACTGGGTCTGGGTGACATAGGTGCACTGAGCGGCAAACCGGTTATGGAAGGTAAAGGATTGCTTTTCAAGATCTATGCCGGTATCGACGTATTCGACATTGAAGTAAACGAAAAAGATCCCGAAAAATTCATCCAGGCCGTAAAAGCCATTGCCCCGACCTTTGGAGGTATTAATCTGGAAGACATCAAAGCTCCCGAATGTTTTGAAATAGAACGCCGTCTGAAAGAAGAACTGGACATCCCGGTGATGCACGACGACCAGCACGGCACGGCCATCATATCGAGCGCCGGATTGCTGAACGCCCTCGAAGTGGCCGGCAAACGCATTGAAGACGTAAAGATTGTGGTAAACGGTGCAGGAGCCTCGGCTACCTCGTGTACCAAACTCTATGTAGCCCTGGGCGCACGCCGCGAAAACATCCTGATGCTGGACAGCAAGGGAGTCATTACCAGTGACCGCGAAAACCTGACCGAACAGAAGCGCTATTTTGCTACCGACCGCCGCGATGTGCATACCCTGGAAGAAGCCATCAAGGGAGCCGATGTATTCCTGGGCCTTTCCAAAGGTAATGTACTGACGCAAGACATGGTACGTAGCATGGCCGACCATCCCATCGTATTCGCTTTGGCTAATCCCACACCCGAAATCTCGTACGAAGACGCCATGGCCGCCCGCCCCGACGTATTGATGTCGACCGGTCGTTCGGACTATCCCAACCAGATAAATAACGTAATCGGCTTCCCTTACATTTTCCGTGGAGCGCTCGACACACAAGCCAGCGCCATCAACGAGGAAATGAAAATTGCCGCCGTACACGCCATTGCCAATCTGGCCAAGCAACCCGTACCCGATGTAGTGAACGAGGCTTATCACGTAAATAACTTTACCTTCGGACCTGAATACTTCATCCCGAAACCCGTAGACCCGCGCCTCATCACCGAAGTATCGTGTGCCGTGGCACGTGCCGCCATGGAAAGCGGTGTGGCACGCAAAAATATTGAAGACTGGGATGCCTATTGCCTGCAACTGCGAGAGCTTATGGGGTATGAAAGCAAACTCACCCGCCAGCTCTACGACACCGCCCGACGCAACCCGCAGCGCGTGGTATTTGCCGAAGGCATCCACCCCAACATGCTGAAAGCAGCTGTCGAGGCTAAGGCAGAGGGTATCTGTCACCCCATCCTGCTGGGTAACGACGAAGCCATCGTAAAACTGGCCAAAGAACTCGACCTGAGTCTGGACGGCATCGAAATCGTCAACCTCCGCCACCCGGACGAGGCACCGCGCCGCGAACGCTATGCCCATATCCTGGCTGAAAAACGTGCCCGCGAAGGCGTGACTTACGAAGAGGCCAACGACAAAATGTTCGAACGCAACTACTTCGGTATGATGATGGTAGAAACAGGCGATGCCGATGCTTTCATCACCGGACTTTATACTAAGTACAGTAATACCATCAAAGTGGCTAAGGAAGTGATTGGCATACGTCCCGAATACAAACATTTCGGAACCATGCACATCCTTAACTCCAAAAAAGGCACCTACTTCCTGGCTGATACACTCATCAATCGACACCCTGATGCCGACACGTTGATAGACATTGCCAAACTTTCAGCCTACACCGTAGACTTCTTCAATCATACACCTGTCATTGCCATGTTGAGCTATTCCAATTTCGGCGCCGATACCGAGGGAAGTCCGGTCAGTGTACACCAGGCCGTGGACTACATGCAACAACATTATCCCAATCTGGCAATCGATGGTGAGATGCAGATGAACTTTGCCATGAACCGTGAGATGCGCGACAAGAAATATCCTTTCACACGGCTAAAGGGAAAAGACGTCAACACGCTGGTATTCCCTAACCTGAGTTCCGCCAATTCGGCCTACAAGCTGCTCCAGGCAATGGATACCGATGCCGAACTGATAGGTCCGATACAGATGGGATTGAACAAGCCCATTCACTTCACTGACTTCGAAAGCTCGGTACGCGACATTGTGAACATTACTGCCGTGGCCGTTATCGATGCTATTGTTGACAAAAAGAAAGCAGGACGATGAGAAAACCGCTATCCAAATCACAAATAGTATGTATCACCCTGCTATGGGCGTTATTATGTTACTATGTACTGATATCTGTCAAACAGATTGACGGTCCTACCATCGTAATGCTGTTACTTTCGGCAGCCTTGGTGTTCATTCCCGTCATCAAGTCATTGAAAAAGCGGTAAAACAATATCGTTTTTCCATTAAAAGCGAGATAAAACAACTAAAATGATGTTTTATCTCGCTTTTTATTTATAATTTGTTTGTTTATATCATTTTTATATATACATTTGCAACCGCAAGTCAATAAAACAACTAATAAACAAAGATTATGAATGCAGCTAAGGTATTAGAAGATTTGAAAAGACGGTTCCCCAATGAGCCGGAGTATCATCAAGCAGTAGAAGAGGTATTAGGTACCATTGAAGAAGAGTACAACAAACACCCCGAATTCGACAAAGTTAACCTAATTGAACGTCTGTGCATTCCCGATCGCGTATATCAGTTCCGCGTCACTTGGGTAGACGATAAAGGCAACGTACAAACCAACATGGGTTACCGTGTACAACATAACAATGCCATTGGCCCTTACAAAGGAGGTATCCGTTTCCACGCTTCTGTAAACCTGGGCATCCTGAAGTTCCTGGCTTTTGAGCAGACTTTCAAAAATTCACTGACTACCCTTCCAATGGGTGGCGGAAAAGGTGGTTCTGACTTCTCTCCGCGTGGCAAGAGCAATGCCGAAGTAATGCGTTTCTGCCAGGCCTTTATGCTGGAATTGTGGCGCCACATTGGTCCGGACGTAGACGTACCTGCGGGTGATATCGGTGTAGGTGGCCGTGAAGTAGGTTTCATGTTTGGTATGTACAAAAAGCTGACCCGTGAATTTAGCGGTGTATTGACCGGTAAAGGACGTGAATTCGGTGGTTCGCTCATCCGCCCCGAGGCAACTGGTTACGGTAATGTTTACTTCCTGATGGAAATGTTGAAAACCAAAGGTATGGATCTGAAAGGCAAGAGCGTACTCATCTCCGGTTCGGGTAATGTAGCCCAATACACAGCCGAAAAGGTACTTCAATTAGGTGGTAAGGTATTGACCATGTCCGACTCAGATGGTTATGTATACGATCCCGAAGGCATTGACCGCGAAAAATTGGATTACATCATGGAATTGAAAAACCTTTACCGTGGCCGTATCCGCGAATATGCCGAACAATATCCGGGCGTAAAATATGTGGAAGGGGCCCGTCCTTGGGGCGAGAAAGCCGATATCGCACTTCCCTCGGCAACTCAGAATGAAATTAACGGTGACGATGCCAAAAAGCTGGTTGCCAATGGTGTGATTGCAGTTTCCGAAGGTGCTAACATGCCTTCTACTCCCGAAGCTATCCGTGTATTCCAGGAAGCCAAAATTCTTTATGCTCCGGGCAAGGCTGCCAACGCCGGTGGTGTATCGGTATCGGGCCTCGAAATGACTCAAAACTCCGAACGCTTGTCATGGAGCGCTGAAGAGGTAGACGCCAAGTTGCACTACATCATGGAAAATATTCACGAAAATTGCGTGAAATATGGTACTGAACCTGACGGTTATGTAAACTATGTAAAAGGTGCCAACATTGCTGGTTTCATGAAAGTGGCTAATGCCATGATGGCCCAAGGCATTGTATAACACAATATATTAGTGAAAGCCATAGTACAATTATACATCTAAACAAAAAAAGAAGGCGGAAAGCAATTTGTTTTCCGCCTTCTTAGTATATTATCTTATCGATTACCAATTATTTAAAAGTAAAAGCCAAAGCCTACTTTCAGGCCAAATTCCGAACGGTCTTTATTTATATCCCAATATACGGCAGGTTCTATAGTTACCGTATGCGATAAAAAGAATGCATAACCAGCCTCAGCGCCAAAGCCAAAACGTGTTTTATCATATCCAGCACCATCATAACGATTTAAGTTGACATTAGCTCCCAAGTAAATGCCTATTGCATCAAAATAGTAACGGCCACCAACACCAAGTTTATAGACATCCGTTCCACCACCGTTCCATTGCGCACCCGCCCGAACCAGCAACGCCACATTATCTACCAAAAATGCACCCCCATGAGCTTCAAGGCCGAAATTAGCTTTATCCGTTTGTGTATTATAAGACAGATTCAATCCTGTCACAGAGGGATTTACGAACCATTTTCCCTTCTCAAACTGAGCCTGTGCTGCCAGTGTAACCAGCAAAAGGCTGAACATTAACATCAGTTTCCTCATTTCCTGATCTATTTTAAATGAAACATAATATATTACAAATATAGCTCAAAATGTAGCACTTATAGCTATCACTAAAGAAAAACTTTACGCATAACAGTAGAATCAACCTTTTTTCAAGAGACAAATACCAGCAAACTCAACACAACATTGTTCACTATTTACCTGACATTCGCTCTTTATAGCGCAACACCAACCATAACAACAATACAATCAAATAAGAAGCTATTACCGTCACATATTTTTCCGTAGTACCAATTTCTGTATTACGTGGCAGAAAATATATAGCCATAGCTGTAATATAGACCAGAAGCACTAAACTCAAAACGGTTGATTTCTTAATTTTCTTCATATTCTTTCAATCCTTATTTATTCTTTCCAATGTCTTAAATCGTCTTTGCCAGACATTAAACCACACAACAGCCACAAGCACGACTCCGATAGTTATCATCCAAGCATAGCTAGAAGCAATACCAAATCCTTCGGGAGCCACACAAATATAGGTAGTACAAACAGCAGTCATAAACAAAGCTGGTACATAAGTAAAATAAAAATATCGACCTCCACGAGTACGCGCCAACCACACCGTTACAGCCCACAATGTAAAGACGGACAATGTCTGATTGGCCCAAGCAAAATAGCGCCAAATCACTTGAAAGCCATCGGCATCACGCAAGCTATAAAGCAACAAGCCAGCAGCTACTATAAACATAGGAATACATATATAGAGACGACGACGCATCGTTTTCTGTTCCATTCCCAGAAAATCAGCTACAATAAGGCGTGCCGAACGAAAAGCTGTATCCCCACTGGTTATAGGGGCTGCTACAACACCAAGTATAGCCAGCACACCGCCCACTGTTCCCAACCAATCTTTACTTATATCAAAAACAACGATTGATGCATCAGATATCCCCATACCTTTTTCGTGAAAAAAATAAGTAGCCACCGTAGCCCATATCAAAGCAACAATGCCTTCGGTTATCATGGCACCATAAAAAATCGGTCGTCCATGCCGTTCACTCGTCATACAACGAGCCATTAACGGACTTTGTGTGGCATGAAAACCTGAAATTGCTCCACAAGCAATCGTTATAAACATCATCGGGAATATCGGATTGGAATCGGCCTTCGGATGCGTATTGCTCAGCCCATCCCATAATTCGGGCAAAGTTGGGTGTTTTACATAAAGCATTAACAAAATGCCCAATGCCATAAAAATCAAAGCTATGGCAAAAAGCGGATAAATCTTGCCTATAATCTTATCCACAGGCAATAAAGTAGCTAATATATAGTAAATAAAAATAACGACAATCCAAAATGTAATATCAAAAGAATCTGGAGTCAACTTAGCCAGCAAACCGGCAGGAGAAGCTACAAAAACAGCCCCTACCAGCATCATTAACAATACGGTAAAGCCACGCATTACCTGTTTGGTTGTCAAACCTAAATAACGGCCGATAATTTCAGGAAGACTTTCTCCTCCATTCCGCAACGAAAGCATACCGGACAAATAATCATGTACGGCACCGGCAAAAATACTTCCCAATACAATCCACAAATATGAAGCCGTTCCGTACATGGCTCCCATTATAGCTCCGAAAATAGGGCCTACACCCGCAATATTCAGAAACTGTATCATAAAAATTTTCCACGTAGGCAACGGGATATAATCTACTCCATCAGCTTTAGTCAATGCTGGCGTACGGCGGTCGTCAGGAGCAAAAACACGTTCTATTATCTTTCCATAGAATAAATAGCCGGCTATGAGAGCCAACAAGCAAATTGTAAATGTAATCATGGTATTTTATTTTCTGTTTATATGATTGCAAATGTAATTGTTTCCTAACAATCTGCCCAACATAGCAAGTGTTTTTGTATTTTTGCTGCATCAAAAAATAAACAATTCAGATTTATACACATCATTATGACACGCATCAGCCTGTTATTCATAACTATTTTCTTTCTATACCCACAGCTATCAGCACAAACACTTCCCAAGCATGAGGTTCGTGCAGCTTGGATTACAGCAGTTTACGGTTTAGACTGGCCGCAAACAAAAGCTACGACTCCCGAAGGCATACGCCGCCAGAAAGCAGAGCTTATCGAAATATTAGACAAACTAAAAGATGCAAATTTCAATACAGTATTGTTTCAAACACGTACCCGCGGTGATGTACTTTATCGCTCGTCCATAGAACCTTTTAACTCCATCCTTACCGGACGTGAAAATGATGATCCGGGATATGATCCGTTGGCTTTTGCTATCGAAGAATGTCATCGACGTGGTATGGAATGCCATGCTTGGATGGTAACCATACCGTTAGGAGGACGAAAGCATGTAGCCGCATTAGGAAAAAGTTCCGTAACTAAAAAGAAGCCGGCTATTTGTGCACTTTATAAACGTCAATATTTTCTAAATCCGGGGCATCCACAAACTAAAGAGTATCTGATGAGTCTGGTACGCGAAGTCGTAGAACGCTATGATGTTGATGGAGTGCATTTTGATTATTTACGTTACCCTGAACATGCACGTACATTTCCAGACAGCTATGAATACAAACGCTATAACAACGGGCGTAGTTTGGAACAATGGAGACGCGACAATCTGACCGAAATAGTGCGTTATCTTTATAAAGGTGTCAAACAATTGAAACCATGGGTTAAGGTAAGCACTTGCCCAGTAGGGAAATATAGAGATACCTCACGCTATCCGTCGCAAGGTTGGAATGCTTTTCACACTGTGTACCAAGACGTCCAAGGCTGGTTAGGAGAAGGCATACAAGACCAGATATATCCCATGCTTTACTTTCGAGGCAACCATTTCTACCCTTTCGTACTCGACTGGCAGGAACAAAGCAATGGCCGACAAATAATTCCAGGACTGGGTATTTACTTTCTTGACCCATCTGAAGGAAACTGGACATTGGATGAAGTGGAACGACAAATGTACTTTACACGTAACCAACACATGGACGGACAAGCACATTACCGAGTAAAATACATCATGGACAATACACAAGGGCTATACGATATGCTTGAAGAACGCTTTTATACGGCTCCTGCCCTACAACCTCCCATGACATGGCTTGATAGCATTCCTCCATCAGCTCCAACCAATCTTAAAATAGATAAAATAGCTGATGGCTATGTACAACTAAGTTGGCAGGCTGCTACCGATAACGATTCACAAAATGCTCCGACTTATATAATATATGGTTCGGAAAATTATCCGGTCGATACCAACAAGCCCGACAATATCATAGCGCAACGCATACAAGATACAACATTTGTGTATGCTCCAATTATTCCGTGGAAAGCCAAAAGATATTTCGCCGTTACGGCTACCGACCGTTATGGAAACGAAGGTTCTCCCGTAACCCATACCGAAGCCCTGTATCTACCCTGAATAGTAACAGGAGTCAAAGACAAATAACCAGAAAGCACTTTACCATCTGCCACATGCAAAGGGAAATTCTGAATATCTGATTGATGTTGCCGCAACAAAGATCCATGATCTGGAAAATAATCAATAGAAAAATGCCCGGTACACCCAGGCAACAACAGGCTTTGTTGCAACATCAAAGCCACAACTCCCATATTCATGCGTAAATTAACCTCTACTGCCGGATGTAACAAAAAGCCACCTGAAGACCGACACACCATCATATCGACTCCTAAATAGCCCTGATAACCTTTATAAGCATAAATAGCTAAAAGTTGTTCCAAACGAGAACGTATATTCCAAAGACAAGAAACTGGTAAATAATGTTCCCACTCATACTCAAAAGCAGCATGCGAAAGTAAATCATTTCCTACATAGGCTCCACTGGAATTAGTTATAAAGCTAGAATATCCTACAAATTTTACCTGCCCCACTCCATCAGCATAAAATTCCATAGCAAAGTCCTTCACCTTGTCATAAATCGGTGAGGCTACCACACAACCCTGCTCACGCAAGATACGGATACACCAACCTTCAATAGAAGGAGTAAAACCATTCCTACACCAATTTAATCCTTTTCCACTACCCGACCAAGGAGCTTTTAGCACACAACCGGGTAAAACCGCCCGATCTGCCATTGTTTCATGAGTAGAAAAACAAGCCGCTTCCACATAATTACGACAATCGGATAAAGTATATAAATTACAAGAAGTACCTATGCAAAACGGTTCCTGAAAAATCGATGACAAACGCGTGGCCAACATAGTACGAGAAGCTTCTTCACGATAAAGCTTCAAATCTTCGCACGAAGGTACAAGTGCTTCCGGAAAGCCTTTCCGTAACAACGCATTTCGAAGCGACAAATTCCATCCCCAGGGTACAATCTGGTAGTCGTGGAGGCCAAACAATTCGGCAGGCGTAACTAAACTAACCTGTAACCCTAAAAGTTTTTGTATCTTTCTTAAAAAAACATCATTATAAAATGAAGAGGCCAATACTGCACTACCCGGTTCTGCATACCAAGCTGGCAATATGGCCAAATCCAATGCCATCTGCCGAATAATAGCAGGAGGCATATAATGCTCCGTATTATTAGCCAAGGCTAAATCAGCCTCAGGATTAAAAAGATACAGATTCATATCACAAACGACGGAGATAAAAGTATGCGATGCACAAGCTTTTCCGTCACCAATCTGGCCTCAATAAACCAGTTTTACATTGTCTATCCACAACGAATTACCAGGCGATCCAATGTAGGCTCCTCCATGGCTCGAAGTGAATTGCAACAGCAAATGAGTAGGCACATCATCTTTCGTACCCCAACCCACTTCCTTGATTGGCACACTTTCACCTTTGCTATTAACGGCATAGCGTTCTTCCACTTGAAGCCGCATCATATGCGCCTTATAAGCCGGATCTCCGGTAATATCGCCATACATAATAGTATAAGTAGCATTATTTTGCCAATCAGTTGTTTTATCGTAACGTACAACCATTGTACCGATACGTTTAGCATAAATATTACCGTCAGCATCCTCCCAGCGTTTTTGCAAGAAAAGATTCACTTCTGGATAATCCTTACCCTCAACGTCTGTAATACGACTGAAACCTGTAGCACGGATACGCTTTTCACGGTCAGACATGCGAACTTTGTAATCGAACTGAATTGCAATAGGTTTTTTAGTAAACGGAATGCCACTATTAAGCATCTTTTGCGGATTCTTGGTACCCTTTATAGGTTCATGAACTTCACCTAAAAAGACAGACCCAGCCGCCAACACAGTAATATCTACCAAACCAAACACTTTGACGCTTTCCATGCGGGTATCCATACGGGCACAAAAACCATCCCCCCTCTTCTCTGGAAAAACCGATGTATTTGTCTTAGTAATACCAGCCACACGAGCCATAACATTGGAACTGGCCCAAGGCGAACCTCCCATATTGGAATATTCTTTATTCTCCTTAATTGTAGCCGTAGGACCAATGGCATAAACATGCTTCAATGCTCCACCTATAATACCAGATTCTTTAATCTGACGGTCAATCCACTGGTCCATATCACCAAATAAGATTGGCTCTACCTTGTGTTCTTGAGCAACCAATGCATGGCTACCAAGCAACATCAACAACAATACAAATGTAGATTTAATAATCCGAATCATTTTACTTCACATTAACGATACTCCATACGTATTCATTACAATTCATACTTCCATTGTTCTAGGGCAAAACCCCAATGATCTTGTACCAATCGTACTGTACGGTCATCGTACTTATATTTATTTTTCTTATAACCCTTTTTGCCGCCTACATATTTCTCGATGTCTGCACGTGCTTCTGCAAATCCCGGAATAGACAAAGCATCGTAAATATGTTCAGTCATAGCCATAGCATCCGCTTCAAAATCTTCAAATTTTACTTCTATGAGATTTCCTGCAGGAATACAATGCTTGTCTGCTTCATATTTATGATACAATTTCGCGTAAATGGATAGAATATTCTGTTCCAACTCCGCATTATCTATATCCTGCAACTTCAAAGGCTGAATGGTATTGATAAAGAAACTACGCGTACTCTCGAATACCGTATACGGATTACGCATCAAATAAATGAATTTGGCATTAGGAAACATCTTAACCAGTTCCTTCACACGTCCCGTATGTGGAGGATTCTTACTCAGGAATTGTGTACCATGCGTATTCCAAAGAGATATCTTGATCAGCTTGACAAACGTCTCCTCAAACACCTTCAATTCTTCGGGAGTAATGTCATCAAACAACAGATACTTATCGGCATATTCTTGCTGATACTTAGGCAAGAACCAGAAGTTATAGTATGTATAAGGCATCATATTGGCCAGCGCAAACTCCTCTTCCTGAGGCAAATCCACGGCCAGTTCCATGTTATCGGTAGGACGCTTGTCGGGCATCAACCAACTCATGTTCTTCTTGAAGAAAGGTTGTCCCCACATCATCAGATGCGGAAACACGGTCTGATAAGTAGTGTTGTACCCGAAATGTTTATCACACGAAAAAACATTGTGCATAAACGTGGTACCACTACGCCAATGTCCCAATATAAATACCGGGTCGTGTTCCAATGGTTTGTCAGCCAATAATTTGTTATAGCGCTTATCTTGCAGAGGTGCCAGCACGGAAAGCAACCTACACACCCCTTTGGTAAGCCGGTATTTGTTACGATAAGCTGGGTCGATGGTACGACCTTCGGTTATTCCCTTAAATGTCTTCCAGTCGGCACCCACCAGTGTATTAATGGGCAGCTTATTAAATTCAAGTAATCCCATAGTCCTTACTTATTGATAATTACTTCCAGTCCTTGACGTTGTAAATCCTTCACAGCCTTTTCAATAGCGTCGTAATGCTCGGGAGCAATACCCAACTTCGGCAGATCGAGTACCGGAATATCGGCGGCCAAGTGCATGTTTTTATCTTCCACACGGTCAATAATCATACCAACGGCACTAGTATTGTTGCTAATGGGATCAATCAGGATAAACGAACCGCAAGCCTTGTTCTTCTGATAAGGGTCAAAAAACAGTTCCTTGGCAGTAGTCAGTACCACCCGAGCAATCTGATTGAGTTGCATGGGCAATGTTTCTTTGGTCAATTTGCCGTTTTCCAACGAAAGATGTTCCATTGTATTGACATCCACTTTGTATTGGATGGAGTCAATGTGGGTACGGCTCAAGTTGGTGGTTTGCTTAATGAAGAATGACTTGTTGACATCCATCGGCTCTTCATCCATCCATACCAGCATGGCCTCAAAATTGCGGTCAACAATAGGCTGATTGTCTGGATGTACCAGCATTTCGCCACGCGAAACATCTATTTCGTCTTCCAATGTCAGCGTTACCGACTGGGGTGGAAAGGCGTAATCCAATTCACCATCGTAGGTCACAATACTCTTGATACGCGACTTTTTACCCGAAGGCAATGCTACCACTTCATCTCCCTTACGCACAACACCCGAAGCTACCTTTCCGCAAAAGCCACGGAAATCGAGATTGGGACGCAGCACATATTGCACAGGGAAACGGAAATCAGTGAGGTTATGATCGTTGCCAATATGTACCGTCTCCAGAAAATCGAGTAAAGAAACGCCTTTATACCATGGAGTCCGTTCGGACTTTTTCACCACATTGTCACCATCGAGTGCCGAAAGTGGAATACACATCACATCGGGAATACCCAGTGGAGCAACAAACTCCTTATAATCGGCTACAATCCGATTGAATACCTCTTCCGAGAAGTCCACCAAGTCCATTTTATTGACGGCCAACACTACGTGCTTGATACCCAACAATGAAACCAGGAATGTGTGGCGACGTGTCTGCGTAATAACACCCGTACGGGCATCAACCAGAATGATGGCCAAATTAGCTGTAGATCCACCGGTAATCATGTTACGTGTATACTGCTCATGTCCCGGAGTATCGGCGATGATGAACTTACGATTGTTCGTCGAAAAATAGCGGTAGGCCACGTCGATGGTAATACCCTGTTCGCGTTCGGCCTTCAACCCATCCAACAACAAAGCATAATCTATATGGTCGCCAGCATTTCCCATACGCTTACTATCGCGTTCCAAGGCATCCAACTGATCTTCGTAAAGTTTTTTACTATCAAAAAGCAGACGGCCTATGAGTGTAGACTTTCCATCATCTACTGAACCGGCAGTCAAAAAACGGAGCAAGTCCTTTTTCTCGTCTTTATCAAGAAAAGCCTTTATATCTAAATTCGTATCCATTGCTTGTCCTTTTTTCAAAATTAAAAGTATCCTTCACGTTTCTTCTGCTCCATGCTGGCTTCCTGATCGAAGTCAATCACACGGGTGGTACGCTCGCTCTTCGTAGTGGTCATCATTTCCTCCACAATCTTCTCAATAGTATCGGCATTGCTTTCCACGGCACCGGTCAGCGGCCAGCATCCCAAAGTACGGAAACGCACCATGCGCATCTGTATCTTGTCGCGGTATTGCTCGGGCAGACGATCGTCGTCGGCCATAATGAGATTACCATCAATCTCCACACACGGACGTTCTTTGGCAAAATACAACGGAACGATAGGAATATTTTCCAAACGGATATATTGCCAGATGTCCAACTCCGTCCAGTTGCTCAACGGGAACACACGGATGCTCTCACCCTTATGCACACGGGCATTGTAGATGTCCCACAATTCGGGGCGCTGATTTTTAGGATCCCACTGGTGAAAACGATCACGGAAAGAGAAAATACGTTCCTTGGCGCGTGACTTCTCCTCATCACGACGAGCTCCTCCGAAGGCAGCATCAAACTTATATTTGTCAAGGGCGTGCAACAGAGCCTGCGTCTTCATCAGATCGGTATGCACCTTACTGCCATGCGTAAATGGACCTACACCGGCACGGAAGGCTTCCATGTTGCTCTCCACAATCAGATTCCAGCCATACTTCTTGGCATATTCGTCGCGAAACTGAATCATTTCCTTGAATTTCCACTTCGAGTCTATGTGCATCAACGGGAAAGGAACTTTTCCCGGATAGAATGCCTTCTCGGCCAGACGCACCATCACCGACGAGTCTTTTCCAATGCTATAAAGCATCACCGGATTCTCAAATTCCGCAGCCACTTCACGGATGATATGAATAGACTCGGCTTCGAGTTCTTTCAAATGGCTTAGTTTGTATTCTTCTTTCATTATCGTAATTGATACTTATTAGCAAATTAATCGTATCAGGCCAAACAACGATCCGAAAGTGCCTGAAAAACTTCCGAAACAGAACTAACTTTCATAACCCTAGCCTAAGTTTTTGTAACCTCAGCCTAAGAGCGCACAAATTTACCCTAAAATTCTGTAATTCCAGGTTAAGGTTATAGTTTTTACCCCATCAGGCATATTTTCCGGCCTTATAGACCACACCTTTTTTATTGTATTCAAGACTTTTTTATCTTAGGCAATACAAGAGACAGCAATTGGGCGACCGATTCTTCCAGACTCAGCACCGATGTGTCAAGCGTAAGAGCCGGATGTACTGGTGCCTCGAAAGGCGCCGAAATACCCGTAAAGTTTTTTATCTCACCCTTGCGAGCTTTAGCATAAAGTCCCTTTACATCGCGCCGTTCGCACTCTTCGAGTGGCGTACTGACATATACTTCCAAAAAATCGTTAGATCCGATGATGCGAGCCGCCATTTCACGAATATCGTTATTGGGACTGATAAAGGCCGCTATGGTTACAATGCCCGTATCAACGAACAACTTGGATACCTCGGCAATACGGCGGATATTTTCCACACGGTCGGCTTCGGAAAAGCCCAGGTTGTTATTGATACCGCTCCGTATGTTATCACCATCCAGGATACGGCACAACACTCCACGTTTGTGTAATTCACGTTCAAGGGCTATGGCTATGGTGCTTTTGCCCGAACCGCTCAATCCGGTAAACCATACCATTACACCATGTTGTTTCAAGAGTTCTTCCTTGTCGCTTCTGGACAACATCTTGTCAAATATCGGATAAATATACTTTTCTTCGTTCATATCAATAAGATGGGTTATTCAAATTAAAAAGGCCAGATAACCGGCACCAGAAATACGGATATCAGGAAAGTAATGATGTTCAGCGGAAGGCCGATGCGTACGAAGTCGGTAAACTTGTAATTACCAATACCCTGCACAATCAGATTGGTCTGATAACCTATCGGAGTAGAAAAACTGGCCGAAGCCGCCATACAGATAACCACAAAGAACGGCATAGGACTCACTCCCAGCTGTGCCGAAATGGAAAGAGCCAACGGAAAAGCAAGGGCAGCCGCTGCATTGTTCGTTATCAACTCGGTAAACAGATTAGTGATAATAAACACCGCCGCCAGCAAGACATGGGGGCCATAATGTTCGGACATGCCTATGATATGGCGCGCCACAGCATCGGCCACTCCCGAATTGACCATAGCCTTACTTATGGCAAAAGCACAGGCAATAGTAATAAGGATATCCCATGAAATATATTTGGTGTACTTACGTGCCGGAAAAATCTTAGTCCACGCCATAATAACGGTAGTAATGGACACGAAAAAGAACATATCAAGCTGAACATCCGGTAAAGCCTCCTTTACTACCGGCAATTCGCCCACCGTAGCACCCACAATCATAAATATCAATAACGCCAAAGCAAACCAGCGTTTCTTACGGCCCGGAACCGGCTCGGTATCCTTGCCATTGGCCAACAACATAAATACGGACGATTCGCCCCAGGTTTGTATAAATGAGTCATCGGCCAATACGACCAAAGTATCGCCCTCACGAAAATGTTTGCTTTCCAAATTACGGGTAAAGCTATGGCCATTCCGCTTTATTTCCTTGATTTCAGCTCCGTAATGACGCTTGAAGTTAAAATCGCCGATTCTTTTATTAATACCCGGGAAACGGGCACCAATCACAGCTTCTACCACATGCAGGTTACTTTCTTCGGGTTCTTCATCCAAGTTGGCCTCGTCTGTACGAACATCGGGCAACAACTTTGAAGAAAATACAAACAAGTAAACTATACCGGCAATCGCAATAAAAATGCCCACTTGCCCCAACTCAAACATAGTGAAACCTTCGTAACCGGCTTCTAGAATCATACCATGCACAACCAGGTTGGTCGACGTTCCTATCAAGGTGCAGATACCACCCAGAATCGTAACATACGAAAGAGGAATCAGAAATTTGGTAGCCGGAAGCTTTACCGATTCGGCCCACCGCTTAATGATAGGGGCAAAAATTACCACCACCGGCGTATTGTTGAGGAATGCCGAAATGAAAGATATAACAGGCAACATGCGTAATTGCGCCTTGAATACCGTAGTCTTACCCTGAGGAAGCAATTTCTTGATAAGTTGTCCCAACGCCCCCGACTGACGTATGCCTTCACTGACCAGAAACAACATGGCCACTGTTATCATTCCCTTATTGCTAAACCCTTCCAGCATTTCTTTGGGGGTCAGTATCCCCACACAAAGGAACAATACGACTACCGACAAAAGTATCATACCCGGGCGCATTTTATCCAGCACCAGAGCGATTACCATCCCGACTAAAGCCAGCAGTACGAAGAATATCTCAAAAGTCATAATCTTTATTTTTTCCCAACGCGCCTAGTTTCAACTATAAACCAGGGATTCAACAAGTTCTCTTTATTATATTGCAAGGGTAACGTGGTACCAGCCTGGTAGACCTCCATACCCGCTTCGCGCGCAATGGCATGACCGGCCGCCGTATCCCACTCCATAGTCGGAGCAAAACGGGGATATACATCTGCTTTCCCTTCGGCCACCAGACATATTTTAATAGAACTTCCGCTCGACACCAAATCCACATTATCGTGGCATTGTCTCATTTCATTAATATAGGCCTCGGTTTCAGAAGTCAGATGGGAACGTGAAGCAACAATCACAAAAGAATCATGTACCCTATCTACGGGCAATTTCACGGCCGAAGCCATTAACATATCCCAAGATAATCCATCTGTAGTAGCAATACCGGTAAGCTTATAAGCTCCCGCACCTTCAGATGCAAAATAAAGTTCTTGCTTGACAGGCAAATATATCACACCCATAACCGGAACGCCCTTATGTACCAAAGCTATATTTACCGTAAACTCCCCGTTCCGTTTGATGAATTCCTTAGTTCCATCCAACGGATCTACTACCCACAATGTTTCCCAAGTTTTACGTACTTCATACGGAAGTTGTTTCCCTTCTTCGCTCAAGATGGGGAATGGAGTATTACGCAACAGTCCGTTAATAACCTCGTTGGCTTTACGGTCTGCGATTGTCAAAGGTGAATTATCGGCCTTTCTTTCTATTTGAAAATCAGAAGCAGGGTCATTGTAAATAGAGAGAATCTTTTCCCCTGCCAAAATAGCGGCACTTATAGCATCAAGTATATATCGCTGTTCCATTTTATTCCTTGTAATGGGATGCAAAATTAAAAACTTTCCCTGCTCAAAAAGTTTCCAAACTTCTTTTATAACTTCTTTTAAACGTATGTGTTAAAAATATAAGTACTTTTCACAAAAACAATAAAAACAAGTTCCAATTTAAAACAAGAAAAGGGCGACGGTTTCACAACCATCGCCCTTTCAAAAGTTTAGAACCTTTTTTATTTAAATTACCAAAAAGCGTCTTTCTTATTTGATGCGATACAAAATCCAAGCCTTCTGGAAATCAGCATCGTTAGGATATTTTGCCTTGAAAGCATCGCGGGCAGCTACAGCCGACGCCTTATCATCAAAAGAACTTACTGCTACCCGATAAGTGGCGGCATCTGCATTAAATACAACCAATGCATGATAACCGGCACTTTCCAAACGAGCTTTTACGCCTTCTGCATTAGCCTTGATGCCAAAGCTACCACAAATAACGCTATAATCTTTCAAGCCGTCTTCTGCGCCCGATACAACCGTTACTTTTTCCTGTCTTACCGGAGCCGAAACACTCTCAACCACCTTTACTTCGGGTTGACTGGTTACCACAGGAGCAACGCTTTCAACCGGTTCCTGCTGAGCCTCGGCCAATTCCTGCTGTTTGGCCTTTTCGTATGCTTTTTTATAAGCACTTTCACTTGATTTACAAGATGCGAATGACAATGCTATACACACTCCCATTCCCAATACTGCTAGTTTTTTCATTGCTGTCTACTTTTTCGTTAATTATCTATTATCTATCACTTTATACTGTTTCCAGGAGGTCTCTGACACCTCTTTTAATTTTAAGGGGGCAAAATAATGTAAATTTTGCCATCTTTCAAAGAATAATCATAAAAAATCGTATGTTACATGCTCCTTTTATCAAACACGATGATAGAAACGAGACGATCAACTCACGCACCATGCATCGCCTTCTTATCATTCTTTCATACACACGCCGAGGGAAAGACCGCAGCACGTCGAGGAAAAGACCGCTACTCGTCGAGGACATGTCTGCCTGCGCGCGCTCTCCGAAAGCAAAAAAAATCAAGCAAGCATTAAAAAAACGACATGACACGGCAGATTATCAAAAACATTTATTAGTTTTGTGATATAATCAACCAAAAGAAAGGACAGCATTATGAAAGGATTAAATGTTTTAGTAGCTTTTCTTGGTGGAGCCGCTGTAGGTGCCGCCATCGGTATTTTATTTGCTCCCGAAAAAGGAGAAGATACCCGCAACAAAATTGCAGAAGTGCTTCGTAAGAAAGGCATTCGTTTGAACAGGAAAGAAATGGACGACCTGGTAGACGAAATTGCAGCCGAAATTAAAGGTGAAGCAGCCGAATAACAAATTCTATTGATATAAACAGAGCCACCATGTTTGCCGACGATAAAAGCATCGAAACCATCCAACAGCTATTCCTAGAATTCAAGAAATATCTGCTCTTGCAAAAGGAATACACGAAGCTGGAAGTTACAGAAAAACTTTCCATCCTGCTTTCTACGCTCATCCTGGTGATGCTAATTATCATTCTGAGCATGATGGCCCTGTTTTATCTGTCATTTACATTGGCCTACATGTTGGCTCCGCTAGTAGGCAGCCTCATTGCCAGTTTCAGTATCATTGCCGGATTCCATATCCTGCTCATCATCATATTGTACGCATACCGCAAAGCTTTAATCATCAATCCGATGGTAAAATTTCTGGCCGGTTTGTTTTTAGCCAAACCGACTTCCAATCCCACGCCCCATGAATAATCTTCCAACAAAAACATACGACACCCTCGAAAGCATAGCGGAACGAAAGAAAGAGCTATTACAACAGATTGCTGTTCAGAAAGATACAATGAATCGGCTGAGCAGGCAACTTGTAGCTCCGCTGGCGCCTGCAGCCAATAAAGCCAATGCCCTTATGAGAGCGTTCAATACAGGCATGGCCGTATTTGATGGAATCAAGTTGGGAATAAAGCTTATGCACAATTTCAGAAAATTCTTCAGGAAACACTAAAAAATAAGGGAAATCACTTTTAATGAAAATTAAATCTCCACCAAAAGGATTTCCCTATCAATATTCCAAGGTCGCCAGACCTATGTCTTTCTTAAACGTAAGTCTCCAATAATTTTACCGTAGAATCCGGTATGATAGTAACTTCTTGTGTAGTAGCCGGAAGTAAAACGGTTTCCCCGGCCTGCAAGGTAAGTTCATTCTTTTCATTGTCTATTAGACGGCAGGACCCCTCCACACAAATAAAAATAACAAACGAATCCAACTCCGAATAATCGCAGGTAATCTCCTCCGTCATATCGTACACAGAAGTAGTAAAGTAAGGACTAGCCACCATTTCTACCGGCTCGTTCTGCACCAAATCATAATGAGTACGGAAATCATCCTGTACATCAGCAAAGTTAATGGCATCTATTGCCTGACTTGTATGCAATTCGCGTGTTTTACCGTCCTTATCCTTCCGGTTATAATCAAAAATACGATACGTAATATCCGAAGTTTGCTGGATTTCAGCCACAAATGCACCAGCTCCAATACCATGTACACGACCTGCAGGCACATAGAATACATCTCCCGGTTGAATCTCGCAAGTCTGCAACACTTCGGCAAAGGTCCCGTTATACACGCGTTCCTTATATTCTTTAGGGGTAATCTGTTCGGCAAAGCCAGATATCAGTTTAGCACCTTTATCGGCCGCTACGACATACCACATTTCATTTTTTCCAAAACTATTATGTCTTTTTTTTGCCAATTCATCACCCGGATGCACCTGAATAGACAAATCCAATTTAGCATCAATAAACTTTATCAATAAAGGGAACTTATTTCCAAAACGTGCATAATTTGCTTCCCCAACCAGATCGGCTTTATATTTCCGTACCAGTTCGGGCAAAGTCATTCCTTTCTCCGCACCGTTGGCAACTACTGATTCGCTACCTTCTACGGCAGAAACTTCCCAACTTTCACCTACATTAGAAAGTGTTTCATTCAAATGTTTGAATGGAATAATCTTGTCGCCCCCCCAAAGCGTCTGCTTTAAAATAGGCTCAAATTTTAGAGGATACATTTGTTGTTTTAATTAAATCTTTCTGTTAATGATGTGATTTCTAGATTATGGCGACAAACATACAAAAAAAATCAATTTGTAATCTATTCACAAAACGCTAAACTTTCCTAAATTCTTTGCCATATTTCTTTTCAATTACTTGGGGATACAAAAGAATTTGTCTTTATTTGCATAGAATTTATAATAATGCCATGATATGATAAACACAGCTACAAATGGAAGTAATTTGTCGGGTTTGGACCCTAAAGACTTTCAAAAGGAAATAAAGAACAAAACTACTGATTTGTTTATTTTGAAGAATGCGCTCGGCATGGAAGTAGCCGTAACCAATTACGGATGTGCTATTTTATCCATTATGGTGCCCGACCGCAACGGGAATTACGCCAATGTCATTCTAGGACACGATAGTATCGACCATGTAATCAATAGTCCGGAACCATTTCTCAGTACTACAATCGGACGTTATGGCAACCGAATTGCCAAAGGAAAGTTCACATTATATGGTGAGGAACACCACTTGGCTATCAATAACGGTCCAAATTCACTTCATGGCGGTCCCACTGGATTTCATGCACGCGTATGGGATGCTGTACAACCTGATCCAACAACTGTTATATTCAATTATATTTCAAAAGACGGAGAAGAAGGATTTCCAGGCAACCTGGAAATAGAAATGACTTATCGTCTGGAAAATGAAGCAAATGCCTTGGTTATTGAGTATCGCGCCACTACAGATAAAGCAACGGTGGTAAATCTCACTAATCACGGCTTTTTTAACTTATCAGGTATAGCAACCCCCACACCTACTGTATTGAACAATCTACTGACCATCAATGCAGATTTTTACATTCCTATTGATGAAGTTTCTATCCCTACCGGTGAAATTCTGAAAGTAGAAGGTACTCCAATGGATTTCCGTACGCCCCACACCATTGGTGAGCGTATTGACGACAAACATCAGCAGTTGATACACGGTGCAGGATATGACCATTGTTATGTACTGAACAAAACCGAAAGTGGAGAACTATCACTTGCCGCTACTTGTACAGAACCTGTAAGCGGCCGTACCATGGAAGTATATACAACCGAAAACGGCATGCAACTATACACGGGAAACTGGTTGAACGGATTCACAGGGGCACACGGTGCAACTTTCTCCGCAAGAAGTGCCGTTTGCTTTGAAGCACAATGCTTCCCCAATACACCCAATACCCCCCACTTCCCTTCATCAGTCCTGTTACCAGGCGATGAATATCAACAAATTACGATTTATAAATTTGGGGTAGAAAAATAACATAGATTCATTAATAAATAATTTAAAACTAATAAACTAATAAACTTTTTCTAATTATGACACAACAAAAACAGAATGGCAACATCATTGCCATCATAACGATGATTTTCCTATTCGGCATGATTGCATTTGTTACCAACCTCGCTGCTCCAATGGGAATTGTATTAAAAAATCAGTTCTCAGTATCAAACGCGCTCGGTATGCTGGGTAACTTAGGTAACTTTATCGCATACGCAGTAATGGGTATCCCCAGTGGAATTTTATTAACTCGAGTAGGTTATAAAAAGACTGCACTTATAGCAGTAGCAGTAGGCTTCATCGGCGTGGGTGTACAATATTTATCCGGACATGCAAGTCCTTCATCAGCATTTGCTGTTTATCTAGTAGGTGCTTTCATCTCAGGTTTTTCTATGTGTTTGCTTAACACTGTAGTGAATCCAATGTTGAATAAATTAGGTGGCGAAGGTAATAAAGGTAACCAATTGATTCAAATAGGCGGTTCATTCAACTCTGTTATGGCTACTATTACTCCTATGTTTGTGGGAATTCTGATTGCTGGTTCTGTAGAAAAAGCAACCATTTCACAAATCTTCCCGGTAATGTACACAGCCATGGCTGTATTTGCTTTTGCATTCTTTGTATTGCTTTTTGTCTCAATACCAGAACCCAATACCGCAAAAACTAGTGAATCTATCGGTACATTAATGAAAGGAGCCTTGAAATTCCGTCATTTTGTATTAGGAGCTATCGCAATTTTTGTATACGTTGGTGTAGAAGTAGGTGTACCAGGAACCTTAAATCTATTCTTAACAGACCCTATTGAAAAAGGAGGTGCAGGCATAACCACAACTATTTCTGGATTTGTAGTAGGTACCTATTGGTTATTAATGTTGATCGGCCGTTTAATTGGCGCATCTTTAGGAGCTAAAGTATCAAGCCGTAGCATGATGATTTTCACATCGACTGTTGGATTAATTTTAGTATTGTGTGCTATATTCTCCTCGGCTAATTCATTAGTAAATTTACCTGTATTGCAGCAAAGTGCAACTGGAGGATTGTCATTCGGTATGGCTGAAGTCCCCATTAATGCAATGTATTTAGTACTTATTGGGCTTTGCACATCTATCATGTGGGGAGGTATCTTCAATTTAGCAGTTGAAGGATTAGGTAAATACCTGTCCGCAGCTTCAGGCCTATTCATGGTATTAGTTTGTGGCGGTGGTATCTTACCAGTTATTCAAGGTTGGTTAGCTGATATTGCAGGCTTTATGAATAGTTATTGGCTTATTGTAATAGCACTTGGCTATTTACTTTTCTACGGTCTGATAGGTTGCAAAAATGTAAATAAAGATATTGTTGTAGATTAAACTACATATAAGAACCAATAAGAATTACTCAAAGTAATTCAAAGTATTCATCTTATAAAATTTAATATCATGGACATAGAACATGTAAGAAGTCGCTTCATCAAACATTTTGATGGAACAACGGGAGCAGTTTATGCTTCTCCGGGACGCATTAACCTCATTGGTGAACACACAGATTACAATGGTGGTTTTGTATTTCCTGGAGCTATCGACAAAGGTATGATTGCGGAAATAAAACCCAATGGCACCAATATAGTAAAAGCCTATTCTATCGATCTCAAAGACTATGTTGAATTCGGCCTTAATGAAGAAGATGCCCCCCGTGCCAGCTGGGCAAGATACATCTTTGGTGTATGTCGTGAAATGATTAAACGAGGTGTAGACGTAAAAGGATTCAATACAGCTTTTGCAGGTGATGTTCCTTTGGGAGCAGGCATGTCTTCATCAGCAGCATTAGAAAGTACCTATGCTTATGCATTGAATGACCTGTTTGGTGAAAACAAGATTGACAAATTTGAATTGGCCAAAGTCGGTCAGGCTACCGAACACAATTATTGCGGTGTTAATTGCGGCATCATGGACCAGTTCGCTTCTGTGTTTGGTAAGAAAGGAAGCCTTATCCGCCTCGATTGCCGTTCGCTCGAATATCAATACTTTCCGTTCGAACCGAAAGGCTATCGTCTCGTCTTAGTTGATTCAGTCGTTAAGCACGAGTTAGCTTCTTCAGCATACAACAAACGTCGCCAAAGTTGCGAAAGTGTTGTTGCTGCTATCCAGAAAAAACACCCCCATGTAGAATATCTGCGTGATTGTACATTGGACATGCTCAATGAAGCAAAAGCCGAAATCAGTGAAGAAGACTACAAGCGTGCAGAATATGTCATTGAAGAAATCCAACGTGTATTGGATGTGTGCGATGCTTTGGAAAGAGGTGACTACGAAACTGTTGGTCAGAAAATGTATGAAACGCACCATGGCATGAGCAAATTGTACGAAGTAAGTTGTGAAGAACTCGACTTCCTGAACGATTTGGCATTTGATTGTGGTGTTACCGGATCACGCGTAATGGGTGGCGGATTTGGCGGTTGTACTATCAATCTGGTAAAAGAAGAACTATACACTACATTTGTAGAAAAAGCCAAAGAAGAATTCAAAAAGAAATTTGGCAGAAGCCCCAAGATTTATGATGTAGTTATCAGTGATGGAGCAAGAAGACTTGAATAAATAAAAAAAGACTTCCTTAATTCATAAGAAAGCCCTATTATCTCAACACTTTGAAAGTACAAGAGATAATAGGGCTTTTCATTTATCAATCAGCATATCAAAATCTTATTATATCATGCTGCTATTTATTTTTAAAGAATTATCTTTGTAGACGTAAAAGAAACAACCTATATAAGTTCAAAATAAAAAACAAACGACATGAATGATAACAAACTAATGAATCGTGCAGCCGACAACATACGCATCTTGGCTGCATCAATGGTAGAGAAAGCCAATTCCGGTCATCCGGGTGGTGCCATGGGCGGTGCAGATTTTATAAATGTCCTTTTTTCTGAATTTCTCGTTTATGATCCGGAAAATCCTACGTGGGAAGGCCGTGATCGTTTTTTCCTTGACCCGGGACACATGTCGCCAATGCTTTATTCAGTATTAGCCTTGAGCGGTAAATTTACAATAGAAGAACTTAAGGAATTTCGTCAATGGGGTAGCCCTACACCTGGGCATCCTGAACGTGATGTCATGCGCGGTATAGAAAACACCTCTGGTCCGTTGGGACAAGGCCATACATTTGCCGTAGGTGCGGCTATCGCAGCCAAGTTCATGAAGGCACGTTTTGAAGAAGTCATGCCACAAACTATTTATGCCTATATTTCTGATGGTGGTATTCAGGAAGAAATTTCCCAAGGCGCAGGACGAATCGCCGGAACATTAGGGTTGGATAATCTTATTATGTTCTACGACTCCAACGACATACAGCTTTCAACAGAAACCAAAGACGTCAGCATTGAAGATACTGCCAAGAAATACGAAGCGTGGGGATGGAAAGTTATTAATATTAATGGAAACGATCCCGATGCTATCCGTACCGCTTTGACTGAAGCAAAAGCCGAAACAGAACGTCCGACTTTGATTATCGGACATACAGTCATGGGTAAGGGTGCTAGAAAGGCAGACGGAAGCAGCTATGAAGCCTGCTGTGCTACTCATGGTGCTCCACTCGGAGGAGACGCATATATCAACACCATCAAAAATCTTGGAGGAGATCCAACAAACCCATTTGTTATTTTCCCAGAAGTAGCAGAATTATATGCTAAACGCCGTGAAGAATTAAAGAAAATTGTTGCTGAAAAATATGCTATAAAAGCTACTTGGGCAAAAGCTAATCCAGAAAAAGCTGCTAAACTTGAAGCATTTTTCTCTAACAAACTTCCCAATATAGACTGGAACGCTATCGAACAAAAGGCTAATTCTGCCACCCGTGCAGCTTCAGCAACCGTACTTGGTGTACTTGCAACCCAAGTAGAAAACATGATTGTAGCTTCAGCCGATCTTTCTAACTCTGACAAGACTGATGGATTCCTGAAAAAGACCCACGCCTTCAAAAAAGGTGACTTCACCGGCGCATTTTTCCAAGCAGGCGTAGCTGAACTTACAATGGCTTGCTGCTGCATCGGTATGGCACTTCATGGCGGTGTAATTCCGGCATGTGGTACATTCTTTGTATTCTCCGATTATATGAAACCAGCTGTACGTATGGCAGCTTTAATGGAAGTTCCTGTTAAATTCATTTGGACACACGATGCATTCCGCGTAGGCGAAGATGGTCCTACACACGAACCGGTAGAGCAGGAAGCACAGATCCGTTTAATGGAGAAACTCAAAAATCATAAGGGCCACAATTCTATGTTAGTTCTTCGTCCAGCAGATGCAGAAGAAACGACCGTAGCATGGAAACTTGCTATGGAAAACATGTCAACTCCTACAGCTTTGATTCTCTCCCGCCAAAACATTACTAATCTGCCAGCCGGTACACCCTACCAACAAGCAGCACAAGGTGCATATATCGTAGCCGGTTCCGACGAGAATCCTGACATAGTCTTAGTAGCCTCAGGTTCTGAAGTCGCTACACTGGTTGCAGGAAGCGAATTGTTGCACAAAGACGGCATAAAAGTCCGTGTTGTATCAGTACCTTCCGAAGGATTATTCCGTAATCAAACACCCGAATACCAGGAGTCAATCATTCCAGCTTCGGCTAAAGTTTTTGGCCTCACAGCCGGTTTGCCTGTTACCCTTCAGGGACTTGTAGGATCGCGTGGTAAAGTTTGGGGACTGGAATCATTCGGTTTCTCTGCCCCCTACAAAGTTTTGGATGAAAAACTGGGATTCACCGCAGAAAATGTATACAAACAAGTCAAAGCAATGCTCTGAACAACGATTATCCATACAAAAAACAAAAACATAATGAAAACAATAGGACTCTGTTCCGACCATGCAGGATTTGAATTAAAAGAATTTGTACGCAGCTGGCTTGAAAAAAAAGGTTGGCCTTATAAAGATTTCGGTACTTACTCGGCAGAGAGTTGTGACTATCCAGATTTTGCCCATCCGCTGGCACTAGCGGTCGAAGCTGGAGAATGTTACCCCGGAATTGCCATCTGTGGTAGCGGAAACGGCATAGGTATGACACTAAACAAACATCAAGGCATCCGCGCAGCCTTATGCTGGAAAGCCGAATTATCACACTTGGCGCGCCAACACAATGACGCCAACGTATTGGTTATGCCTGGACGTTTTATTACTACCCAAGAAGCAGACGCTATATTGGAAGAATTTTTCAACACAGCGTTTGAAGGTGGACGTCATCAGCGTAGAATAGACAAAATTCCCTTGCATTAAACAAGACACAGAGCTCAATTATCTATGATAAAATATCCGGGATATAAACATCTCGGATATTTTTCATTTTATGCCCCCTTTAGCCTCTACCCAAGTCTACAAAAAAAATGTTACCACAATACAGCAAATTTATAAACCAATAAGTCTGTTTATAACCAATCCCAACCTATTAAAAACTAACTTTTAACCCATACAAACATTCTTTCAACCTACTATAAAAATTTATTAAGCCTAGCTATTTTCCAATAGTAAACAGAAGCTAGTATATTTCCTAAAAACATAGACTAATTTATAAATCCCTATAAATATATACAAAAAGGAAGCTTTATTATTTTCAAACGCACATATCAGCGCACATTCTCTATCAATATGTTATCAAATTCTATCTTTTTCCTATGTAATAAATGTCCTTTTTCTTATTTTTCACGGAATAGATATCCAATGTCTGCAAATAAAAACTATCTTTGTAGGGTAATAATTCGGAATTCTGAATAATATGGAGCGATTGAATATCATAAAGGAACTGATTAACCAAGGAAATATAGAGCAAGCCATCGAACAACTTAACATAATGTTGCAAACAGACTTTCCTGGGAAAGATGAAGCCTATTACCTTCGAGGAAATGCTTATCGCAAACAAGGTAACTGGCAACAGGCACTGAACAATTACCAATATGCCATCGATCTTAACCCCAATACTCCAGCTCAACATGCCCGTAAAATGGTCATGGACATTCTAAATTTCTACAATAAAGATATGTACAATCAATAAATCACGTAAATTATGGCAAAAATCAAAGGAGCAATCGTAGTAGACACAGAACGCTGCAAAGGATGCAGTTTATGTGTCGTGGCATGTCCGCTTCATGTAATAGCCCTCACCAAAGAGGTGAATGTGAAAGGTTATAATTATGCACACCAAATCCTGGAAGATACATGTAACGGATGCACTTCCTGCGCAACGGTATGTCCAGACGGCTGCATCTCTGTATATAAGGTTAAAGTAGACTAAAACTCTAAAAAATATGGCAGAAGAAGTTGTATTAATGAAAGGAAACGAAGCCATTGCCCACGCTGCTATCCGTTGTGGAGTCGATGGCTATTTCGGATACCCTATTACTCCTCAATCAGAAGTATTGGAAACCCTTGCCGAACTGAAGCCCTGGGAAACAACCGGCATGGTAGTTCTACAAGCCGAAAGTGAAGTAGCAGCCATCAACATGGTATACGGTGGTGCCGGAAGTGGCAAAATGGTAATGACCTCCTCTTCCAGTCCCGGTGTCAGCTTAAAACAAGAAGGAATATCCTATCTGGCCGGGGCCGAATTGCCCTGTCTCATTGTAAATGTTATGCGAGGAGGCCCTGGTTTAGGAACCATCCAGCCTAGCCAAGCCGACTACTTCCAGACAGTAAAAGGTGGTGGACATGGTGACTATCGGCTAATAGCCTTAGCACCTGCTTCCGTACAGGAAATGGCAGACTTTGTAAGCCTAGCTTTCGAATTGGCATTTAAATACCGAAATCCAGCTATCATCCTTGCTGATGGTGTTATTGGACAAATGATGGAAAAAGTGGTTCTTCCGCCCCAAAAGCCACGCAGAACGGATGCTGAGGTCATTGCACAATGCCCATGGGCTACTACCGGAAAAAGTAAAGGCCGTAAGCCCAATATTATTACCTCACTGGAATTGAAGCCCGAAGAAATGGAAAAAAACAATATCCGTTTCCAGGCCAAATACAAGCAAATAGAAGAAAATGAAGTCCGCTTTGAAGAAATAAATTGCGAAGATGCCGACTATCTGATTGTTGCATTCGGATCTATGGCACGCATTGGACAAAAGGCTATGGAACTGGCCCGCGAAGAAGGCATTAAAGTGGGCATTCTACGCCCTATCACCCTGTGGCCTTTCCCAAAGAAAGCCATTGCTGCTTATGCAGATAAAGTAAAAGGTATGCTTGTTACAGAGTTGAATGCCGGACAAATGATAGAAGATGTGCGCCTAGCCGTAAACGGTAAAGTAAGAGTTGAGCATTTCGGTCGTTTAGGAGGTATTGTTCCCGATCCGGATGAAATAGTAGTAGCACTAAAAGAAAACTTTATAAAGAAATGAATCCTGACAAAATAAGAAACCTACTGAACATACTCTTCCTGATACTTGCATTGGCATCTATCGTTACCTACTTTGTAGCTCGAGATGACTTTAAGTTATTTCTTTATGTATGCAGTGCCGCAATATTCGTCAAAATAATGGAGTTTTTCATACGGTTTACCAACAGATAAGGAGAACGAATTATGACAAAAGAAGACATTATAAAGCCTGAGAATCTGGTTTATAAGAAACCGACTCTGATGAACAACAACCCCATGCACTATTGTCCGGGATGTAGCCACGGTGTAGTACATAAACTCATTGCCGAAGTAATTGAAGAAATGGGCATGGAAGATAAGGCCATCGGCATTTCTCCGGTAGGATGTGCCGTATTTATCTATAACTATTTGGACATCGACTGGCAGGAAGCTGCCCACGGACGTGCACCCGCCCTTGCTACTGCCATCAAGCGCCTATGGCCAGACCGTCTGGTATTCACTTACCAGGGAGACGGTGATTTGGCATGTATTGGTACAGCTGAAACCATACACGCTCTGAACCGTGGTGAAAACATCACTATCATCTTTATCAACAACGCAATCTATGGCATGACAGGTGGACAGATGGCACCCACTACTCTTGTTGGAATGAAAACTGCTACTTGCCCCTATGGACGCGATGTACATCTGCATGGTTATCCCTTAAAGATGGCCGATATTGCCGCCCAGCTTGAAGGAACAGCTTATGTTACCCGCCAAAGCGTGCAATCCGTTCCCGCCATCCGCAAAGCTAAAAAAGCCATTCGCAAAGCATTTGAGAATTCAATGGCAGGTAAAGGTTCCAACCTGGTTGAAATTGTGTCTACTTGCAATTCTGGCTGGAAGATGACTCCCGCTGCTGCCAACAAGTGGATGGAAGAAAATATGTTCCCCTTCTATCCACTGGGGGACTTGAAAGACAAATAACTCTTCTAAAAACGAAAGAACAATGAAAGCAGAAATAATTATAGCAGGCTTCGGCGGACAAGGTGTATTGTCCATGGGGAAAATCCTAGCTTATTCCGGCCTGATGGAAGACAAGGAAGTAACATGGATGCCGGCCTATGGTCCCGAACAACGTGGTGGAACAGCCAATGTAACCGTTATTGTGAGCGACGAGAAAATATCCTCACCTATCCTTAGTAAATATGATGCTGCTATTATTCTTAACCAGCCTTCGCTGGAAAAGTTTGAGAGTAAGGTGAAGCCGGGCGGTGTACTTATTTATGACGGATATGGCATCATCAACCCACCTACACGCAAAGACATCAAAGTGTATCGCATTGACGCAATGGATGCAGCTAACGAAATGAACAATGCAAAAGCTTTCAACATGATTGTGTTAGGCGGTCTGCTAAAAATCATGCCTATCGTAACATTGGAAAATGTTATTAAAGGTTTGAAAAAGACATTGCCCGAACGCCACCATCACCTTATCCCCATGAACGAAGAAGCCATCAAACGAGGTATGGAATTAATTCAAGAAATGTAAGAAGCAAAGTCTATCCCTAAAATAAGAGAGGGGAGAATTTCCTTAAAAGAAATTCTCCCCTCTTTCATATTCCCGCTAAGGACTATACGAGATTCATTATTCGTATGTAAACTTGTATTCGTCGTCGATATACGAGGTATCCTTCAATTTACCATCCTCATACGTCTTAAGAGTGCAACGGGCGGTTACAACATCTAAATAATTATCTGGCGTAAAAGCATATTCATAAGGTGCCCAAGCATCTTCATGATCAATTGTCGTCCCCGTTTCGGAATTGCTATAAGACCAGTTCACTAAATCTATTTTCACTAGATTCTTACTATTTTTTCCCAGCATACGTAAAGCGTAAAGCATATTTGTCAGATCACGGTAAGTCATATCATACGAACCAAACAAATCGCGATTAGACATTACATTGAAATCCAATCCCGGTGTTTCATTCAAGTAAGAAGTATATTCCCATTCCATCCAATTTTCATCAGCCCATTCGCTATCGCCGACTGTAGACATCAGATTACCATTCTTCCATTTCAAATTCAACACAATACGATCGGCAGATGAACGTGTATTAGGATCATGCCCGGGAGTTACAACTTCATCATTCTCATCATCGCCATCATCACTACCAAATTCATAATCATAATCTCCAGTAATTTGTTGTAAATAACCATTGGCATCATAATTGAAAAACCAGGCTTCAGTAGTCGTAGAATATGAATCCGTAGGATTCTGATAAAATGTTGATACATATCCATCTGCATTCAATAGAGCTGTATAGCTGCGTGGTTCGGAATATTCATCACCATCTACCCAAATATTCATTTGTCCATCTTTATAAGTAAAGGTATATCTATCATCCGAATAATAAGCCTGTTCGTCACCATAATAAACAATATCATGCATTTCGGATAATCTACCGTCATTATCATAAGCAAAGGTTAACATGATCTTGGTGTAATAATCGGGATTACTACTACTAACCCCAGTGAATTCCATGCGGGCTAGACGACCACCTTGTGGTACAGGCACAGGTGTTTCACCATCCTCGGTAATTCCTTTTTGTTCTACGGTAATGGTAATAATATCTGCTCCACAACGAATCTCAATCTTCGCTTTACGATCTTGTCCAGTCAAATTCTCACTAATGGTCATGGTAAGTGTATACTCACCCGGCCCTCCGTTGTAGGCACTTAAAGTAAGCCAATCCACAGAACTTCCATTGGCCTTCGTTTGAGTAGTCACTTCGGTCACAGTAGCAGTCCAGTCGGATACGGCGGTAAAGCGTATACCTCCAGCATCTCCTGTAGTCTGATCGGCATAAATGGTTTGTGTTGTCTGTGTATCACCAACTAACACAATGTCTTTCTTTTCCTCATTTTCAGCCGAGGAACAACATGAGAAAGCATCCAATGGTAAATAAACTATTTCTCATAACAGATAATATTAATTAAGTTTTATAAACTTGTATATTCTATTCTGTACTTCTCAATCATACTTTCCGCATAAAATCGCTACAACAGGTAAATGACGGATCACCAATTTTTTTAACATGTTTTGAGCACCATCCTCCCACACCATATAGTGAACACGACTCACAACAATTGTTAGCCGGTATACTATCCTTTTGAGATGATGAAGATGAAGCAGAGCCACCACCCAACACACCACGTGCAATATCCGGCAGATATTTAATGAACAGTACAGCTGCTATAATTACTAGAGCTACCAAAATCAGTCCACCCACAAATATCAGCACAAAGTACACCATGGATACGAGCATCATAAACCCAGGAAGACCCAATGCACGGAAAACTCCGAAAGGAGCACGAGGTATGTTGAGTTGAATAAAATAGTTCAACAAGAGAAAATACATAGCTACAGCAGCAACCAATCCTAACAAGACATTGAGTATCACCCAAAAGAAGCTACCCAAATACTGGCTGGCCACAAACCAGTTCATTGCCAAGTTGTAGCCAAATACAAACTTAAACAACACTACCAGCAGGAAATAAAGTATTCCCACATAACCTAAAAGTCGGCACCCGGGTATGATTTTGGCCCGTTCTTTGACATCCTCTCCAAATCCTCCAGAAGTAAAAAAGAGATAAACTGGATAGAGTATGAAGAAATAGAATACAAGATTCAATATCCGCATCCATCCTTTAGGTGGAAGATTAGAAACGCCGGTAGTCAGAAAGCCATTATCCCCTTTCCGGCCTTCGAACATAGGCGCTTCCTCACCCCGTACAAATTCCTGTGCTACATAAAGCGGTGCTCCACCATCACCTATATCAACTTTCGACCAACCGTTCTTCGGCTTGTCAACCTCCAATTTCTCAAAATCAAGCCAACGCTCTCCTTCTGCCAACTCGGGTTTCTCAGCCCCCGAAGCCACAGCCTCTTCGTCAAAATACGACACGTTCTGTTCCGTTCCGTCAGGAGCATCATAAAAAGCCATACCCATTTCTTCGGTTAGTACATACTTTGTTGTCTTTAACCAGGTAGCCGAAGGTAAATCGGTAATATGAAAAAGCCCAAAAGCACAGGCAATTGTAACAACCAGTAAAATGATGGGGCTATTTGTCCAGCGCACCCATGCTGAAACCTTTAGTTCATCAGTCATAACGCTAAATATTTAAAATAAGATTTATTCATTCATCTATTTCCAAAAGCCAAAACTAGATTCTTCATTCCGGCATATCTTCTTCACTCAATATTGTCACATCCTTCCAACCATCGGCTGCCTTATAGGCCTCAACCGCATGTAATGGAACATAAACAGTAAGTGTTCCCCCTTCTACCCGCAAAGCACTCTCGCCCAATTGCGGAGGAGTAACAGCCTTGACATGAAGTGTCTCCAGCTTGCTGCCATAAAAAGCCTCCCTACCTATGCTCGTTACGGTTTCGGGCAATGTAAGATGGATTACCCGGCAACTTGAAAAAGCTTCTTCACCAATAAGATGTATATTCTTCGGAAGCGACAGACTGGTGAGCCGGGCCAACCTGAACATATTACCTCCAATACCTTCCGAATAATACAACGTCCTCGAACTGCCAGGGTCTTCTTTCCACGAACCACTGTCGGCCGTATACCAATAGCTTATCGGAGTAGGAATCATAGCTCCCGACCCCCAACGACTGTAATAGGCATCACCACCACCCACGATTTCCACATCACTGATGTCCAACGCATACAACTTGCCAACTGTACGTTTATCATCGTCCGTGTAACCGGCCATTTCACGAATGAGATGTATATCTGTCCCATTGAGTTTTCCTGACAATTTCAGCACACGCATCTCCAGTTTCCAATCTTCGGGAATCAACTCAGGTAACGAACCAGCCGTGACTACCTCATACTCGCCATGCAAAAGTGGTTTCTGCATGATGAATGCCGTGTCAGCCAATTCAGACTTTATGTCCTTGATAATGACCCATCCCTCACGCCGGGGCTGGTTAATCTCAGTGTAAGGCTTTACCGTAACACTCACCCCGCTGCGGTCCAAACTACGCGTTGAAGGTATTTCCAGCCAGTCGGTGGTCACCTCTACCGTATAGTCTACACTGGTTTTGAGATAGAGATATAAATCATCTCCTTCCGGCTCTACAACCAGTGTATCCTCTTCAAATTCCAAATAGCGCTGTTGTCCTTGCACAATTTTCAGCTCTTGCTGATGGTACTCATCGCCATTTCCGCGAACAAGTACATAACCGACGCGCTCATCGTAGGATGGATTGGGAGCAACTTCTACATAGTAACGATTCTCGGTCAAGGCACGGGTTTTCAATTTGGTATCCACCTGTTTCAACCAGTCGGCATACCGGTCAAGAATATGCAGTTCCGTTTCTATATTAGCCTTCACCAGTACCTCTACAATCTCTCCGTCCTGAGACACTTCAATGACATTTGTTCCCAAGACAAGTCCTTCCTTCTCGGCCTGAACCACATGAAGGGTATCGGCCAAAGCCGGATTACCTTTCTGACAGAATACCAGATCTGCTTTACGAACATCATAAGTATCGTTTTCCAACACTTTAAAGTAGAGGGTGTGGGTAGATATTGCCCGTGTAGCGACATCCTGCTGAATCCAGTCCACTCCCGACATCTGTACTTCAAAATCTACGTTGCTATTGATTTCCACTTTCAGCCAGCCTCCGTCATCGGCCACATTGGCAACAGATTCGGTCAACATCACTACGTCCTTCTCACGTTGGTATATGTTTACTACCTCCTCCAATGGCAATCCGTCGGAACCGGTCTGCCCAGAAGCATAAAACACAATACTTCCCGAACGCTCTGTGGTTTCCGTATTGGGAAGAATACGGAAATACAAGGTTTCGGACGTCAATGCTCGGGTCGTTGCGTAGCGTGCCAATACACCATTCTGAACAGCTTCGCTCTCATCTACCCGTACCACCCATTCATCCATGCCATATTCCATTTCCCAATCATAGTCGATGTTTGCTTTCACCTCTACGGCAATGATACCTCCAGTCGGATCCAGCTCAAAGCGGTTTGTCGAAACGGTCAGTGCATTTCTCTGCTTCTGCACAACGAACACCGAAAATGTTTCGGTTCCACAAGTAACCGTAATACGGGCATTACGATCGTCCGTCTGGTCATTAGGTGATAACATAACCAACAACTCCACATCTCCTTTATCTCCCATGATTTGTGCCGGAACACACCAATTAGAAGCCTCTTCGGGTACGGAAACGGTCCAAGTGGACGATGCGTAAAAACGGATGAATATCTCGCCTCCATCCGACTCTACAACCGGCTCTTGCTCAGAATGTAACGTCAATTCTTCGCTCTCCGGCAAACCGGTTTCTATGTCCTGATTTTGCTTGCAAGCAACCGAAAGCAGAACCAATAAAATGCAATAGCTTAACTTTACAATTAGTTTCATAGTAAATATTTTGTGTTTACCACAGTGATCATATGAACCAGATATGATGAAAAATCGAGTTTTAGGCTAGAGTTCTACAAACCCAGGCTAGAGTTCTACAACTTTAGCTTAAAGTTCTGCAACCCTAGGCTTGGGTTACAGATTTCATCCTACCTTTAACATTTTTCCTAGCTGATTCGACATTCTTTTACAAAGGACGAGAACAAGTTTACAACCTGCTCCCTATCAGGAAAACTCCCGTCAAATTCAGATTTGTTTAGCCAATACATAAAACCGTTGGCGGAGTTAGAACAGATGTCCGTTTAATTCCGCCAACGGATGGTAACCGACAAATTCAATTTTCCGTTACTTTATTTTTTCGGATAGCTAAACACCAGTTCTTTTAATTGCGCATATCGTGCATCGGCCAAAATAGCTTCAAATTGCTGACGCACTTCTTCACTTCCACACAAATAATAATAGCTGCGCGCCACTTGTTCGGTAGCAACATAATCAGATTGCTCACAACCTGGTGTAGGTACGAATACAAACGGCGGTGTGCTTCTGCTTTCCTTTATATCAATTTGCACATCCCCTCCTTTAGGCGATACCAGCACTGTATGGACTGGGGTACACTTTAGGTTTTCACCCTCCTCTTCATAGGTATAGACACTGATAACGTACGAATCTGTTCCAAACACATTCATCTTGAGAAACAAGCCCTGTTCCGGCATCAGATAACCGTAGTCGGCTCGTGTATCGGAGAAATCTCCACAATAATCATTTACCGAAAGAGCCGGCATAAGATATCCCTTACTCTCGGCAGAAGACCCGCCACACGAAACCAGCGACATAACTCCACAAAACAATGCGGAAGCAAACATAATAGCAACTTTGTTCATGATACACTTATATTTTAAGTTAGTAAATTAGGAAGCCTATTAATATTTACGGATGGGAATAATGCCTCTCGAAATAGCGGTCATAATAAGGTCGGCCACATTGCGTGCCCCCAGTTTCTCCATCAGATGCCGGCGATGAGTATCTACCGTATTGGTCGATACACAAAGTTCCTCGGCTATCTCTTGGGTGTTTTTTCCATCAGAAATACGCTTCAACACATCCAGTTCGCGCAAAGTAAGTTCACCGCGGTGATTGCCGTCCATGCGTTTCATCTGGCTACGTACCTGTTCGGCATACGCACAATAATAAGTGCCTCCTCCCAATACCTGACGAACGGCTTCTACCACTTTACCGGCGTCGACTGACTTGAAAAGGATACCGTCAACTTCGCAATGAATCAGATTTTTAATAAACCATACCTCCTCGTGCATGGTATTGACTACAATCCGTGCCTCGGGATATTTTTCGCGGATACAAGCTATAACATCAATACCCGACATATCGGGCAATTCGATGTCCATCAAAAACAAATCAAAATGTTGGGAAGCCATCAGTTGCAAAACCTCCCTGCCAGAAGAAGCAGTACATATTTTCTTTATCTCGGGCAATGAACATTCAACAATTCGCTTCAACCCCTGAAGCACCAAATCATGGTCATCTACCAGCAAAATACGTATATCTTTTTCTTCCATCAACCTATTTACGATGTGTTTGTTCTACTTTCTGGTGCAAAGAAATAAGATTTATCAATACACGCCATCACAAAAAATAGTGATTTTGGCAAAGATTGGCTCAAAATACGGTACTACGACAAGGGGATTTCCAGCGTAAATTGCAACCATCCGTCTTTTGAGGTTTGCCTGAGTACTCCCCCCAGCACTTTTACACGCTCGGCAATCGTAACAAGCCCAATGCCCTGCCCCGCCGGCGATTGTTTCAACGGTGTGTCATCATTGTCGGCTACCTTCAACAACAACTTGTGCGTTTCCAGTAAAAATTCTATCCGAACCTCGCTGGCTTTCGAATGGCGAACGATGTTCGAAAGCAGTTCCTGAACAATACGATACGCTTCGTATGACACATGGTCGGGCAGCTTCCCCCAATCTGCATCGTCAGGCTTTTGCAATAATGTAACATGCATCGAAGAAGGCAAAACCATCTGAGACAAATATCCCTCTACCGCTTCGACCAGTGTCACATAGCGGAACTTAGGCGGCATCAGCTCATGACTAATGTAACGCACATCCCCCCGTACCCTTTCGAGCAGTTGCAAAACATCCCGTCGCGCCTCTCCATCGGGAAGCATAGTTTGTACCTGCATTCCCACTCCCAAAAGGTCATTGCATATACCGTCATGCAAATCCTTGGCAAGACGGGTACGTTCACGTTCCATGCCTTCAATGTAACTTTGTGCCACTTTCAGTTCTTCTTCCTTACGCATCCGCCGGCGGTGGAACAAATATCCGGCAAGTGTAGCCACAAGGGCGGCAAGGGCAGCAAATGCGACCAAAATCCATTGCATGATGCGTACTTCCTGCTTGGAACGCATCTCGTTGAGACGCGCTATTTCCAGTTCTTTCTCATAGGTCTGATACTTGACACTGAATTCAGACATTTCGGTTTCAATCGCAGCATTGTGCAGACTATCGGCCACATGATAAGCCCGTTCGTAACAATCGGCCGCATGAACATGATCCTGAAGAGCATGGTAGTTACGAGCCATATACAAATAAAGACGGTCGAGCGGAGTTTGTGAAGTCTGTCCATCGATAGCCATCATCTGCTTCTGAATGGCCAGGCTTTCACGATAATGTCCCATATCGGCAAGGATCTGGTAAAGGATTTCACGATAGCCCTGCACTTCGGCCGAATTTTCCGGAAGTAACGGAATCATCTTTTCGGCTTCAGCCCGATAATGGTTAATCGAATCTATTTGCTCCATCCGGCGAAATACACCCAACAGATAGGTTATTCCCTTCAATACGAAACGTGGTTTTCCCTGTTTTTTTGCGATATCAAGCAACGGATAAATTTGCTTCGCAGCCTCATCGTACTTTCCGTTCAGCGAAAAAATAGAGCCAGCCGTATTTCCTGCATAAAACACCATATCAATATCTCCACATCGGGTAGATACTTCAACCGCCCGCCGGGCATACTGTTCGGCTTCATCAACCCGAGACGTATTGGCATAAAGCACGGCAATACTGGTAAGCAAATGAGTTTCTTCATCATAAGCCTGACGGCCTTTCAATAAATCAAATCCCCGGTTGTAAAAATAAAAAGCCGAATCAGGCATTTCACGCCTCCGGTATACTACCCCCAATGAAGTAAGTACCGAAACCTGAAAACTTGTATCAGCCTTCAGGGAAATACCCTCCGCCAGCGTTTGCCGAAGTAAAAGAGAAGCCTGCCCCAAGTCGCCCGAAGAAACATAAGTATCAGCAAGGTTATTAAGCAGATACAGATAAGGTCCATCGAGATTCCGATGAGCAAACTTCAACCCTTCCTGACAAAAATAGCGCGTGGAATCGCTATTGCGATATGCATAATATTCTCCTAAATGACAATATGCGGTAGCTATGCTATCGGAATTCCGAATTTTCAAAGCACGGGCCAACTCACTACGATAGGCTACCAGTTCACTCTGAGCATAAGCTCCACAAACAATAAGAAAAGAAAAGAAAAAAGACAAAGCGTTTTTCATAAGCATATATTTCTTTGCGACCGAAGTTACAGACGGTCGCAAAGATAATATAAAAAAGAAACCGGCAAACCATGTGGAACAAACAAAACACCTGTAGAGATACTGTTTTGTCCTTTACATACAATTCACCGGATTCCGGTACATCTAATAACCTGGATTTTGTGTTACTCCCCACAAATCTATTGCCTTCTGAGGTATAGGCAGCAAATAGTTCTTCGGAGCTATAAATCCTTCTACACCTGTCGGGCTATTCCAGAAACGGAAATAAGGATACAATTCACCTGTACCTTGCAAAGACATACGGTTCAATTGCATAACCAAATCTAAACTAACAACATCCGTCATTGCCATGCCAAAATAAGCAGCCAGCATATTCAAAGCTTGTAATGCTTCCATTTCATTACCGATTTTATGAGAAGCCAATACCTGCATCAACAATACTTCACGATACAGTAAGGGATGAAGCTTACCTTCTGACATACCACTCAAATCATCGTAACCACCCAATATAATTTCTTCCTCACCAATGGAAGTAGGATCAGCCGACAAACTATAAACAGAGCTATCCACTATGCGTTTAACATACATAGCTGCATCCTGCCACCGTTCCATGCATAAATACACTTTTGCCAACATCAACTCAACGGCCCCTTTATCGGAAGCGGGTACACGTTCGACCATCATTTCCAAGTCGGCTACCAATTGTTCCAAAGGTATTTCAACATTACCAGATACCAGTTTGCCATAATAACCAGCCAAATGGGTTCGTACTAGAGCCATCTCAATGGCAATTGTATAGGCCAGTTCACTCTCTTTCTCACCCATTTCATCCAACAACACAAGATAAGCCTCGCCTTGTTGCAAAGTGTTATATGCCAATTCCCAGTACCGATCGGAAAGTCCGACCACATTTCCATAACCAAAGCCACCATAACCGGTTGCCAACAAGGCTTCAAGATATTTATTTTCTCCCAGATAAGTCAGGATAGCCTGGTGCCACATTTGCGTTATTTCATCTACACTAGGTGTAACAACCGTTTCATCTGATATCATATAAACCGTTTTCGACTTGTTTTTGCCATCCTCAGCATCATAGTACAATTTAAAAGCATATGAATCTCCTACACGATCATCATTATTCAACAAACCATCACCATTTATATCTACATGTGCCAAATTGCCATTGTCATCAACACCCAATAAAAAGCCATCTTCTTCATACGAATACCCTTCTTTATAAATCTTGTAGGAAATAGCCTGACAAGTATGCGTTACCGTAATCTTACCTTCTGTATCAGTCTGCCAGGTCCCCAAAGTATCGCCTTCTTCAGTTGGCCATACAGTTATAGAAACCCCTTCAAGTGGTTTTGTAGTCTCTTTCTCAGAAACCGCCATCACACAAATAGTAGAAGTATAAACAGTAACCGGCTGCTCTTGCTCTTCAATCACTTCCGGAACCACATATACATAACTATTCCCGGCAGGAATAGCCTCCCCTTCTATCTGCACGCCATTTACATAAACATTATCTCCTTGACGTGCAATATACAACTTGTCACCACTAACACTGGTAAGTTCTCTTCCATCAGTCAACTCCGATTTAGGATAACTCCCCAAAGCTATATGACGTTTGACACTAGTAGTATCCAATACTCCCGAAACGCTACGCATTACTGAAGCTTCGGAATTACGCACAGCAAAAACCGTCAGTTTCTCAGTGGTCACATCCGCAACATTGGCTTTCTTCAACACATCCACAAAATCGCTCACTTCCTCATGTTCTTCCAATACAGACACAATTTTCTCTACGGCTTCCTCACCTTTTGAAAGAGGTAACGATCCAGGTCCCTTGTCATCATCACTACAAGCATTGAACAGACACAAGCCAAGCACTCCAAACAAATAATAAAACACTCTCTTCATAAGCAGTCTTGTTTAAAAATTAATAGAACATATTTAGTTATCCATACTTTATTTTACCCCAAGCAAGAATAGGAGAAATAGCCTGTATGATAAAAACACTAATTAATACTCACCTGTATGACAAAAATAATACATACCTTTTTTTAACAGAGAAAGTAGCATAACACAATAAGAGTACTAATACATCATAAAGAATATTATACATTTTAATCAACCACTAATCTATTAAATATCTTTACTATGCGTATGCAAAGTAAAGAATTATTTTTATCATAAGCAAATAAATTAAAGGAAAAATAATTACATAAACCATACTATAGCACATTTAGAAACTATTCTACCAATATGCAAGCAACCAAGTGAAAGCTACAAACAAAACAGAATGTCATTGTATCTTATCCCGGTAGGAAAATCCTTCACAAAGAAAAATGAATGAACAATTTATCTGTATAAAACGCATAATAGTACAAATATAAAAAGAAGCAAAAAACGTGGAATTCAACAGACAAACCATATTTTATTGTATCTTTGCCGCTAATTATGAGACAAATTGCACTAACATATATACTTATATCCATTCTTGGAATTACAACGGTATGGGCGCAAACCACACTGAACACACTAAACGGGGGAACCACCCTGCGTGACCAGTATGGCAACCAGATAGACCCTTCCACCCAACCGGACAATCTGGATAGTACTAATGTTGAAGTACAAAGCATTCCACCCAAACTTTACATGTGGCAGGTAAGCAATCTGTTGGGTGACCGCAAACTTATGCCTGCCGACACAGCCAGCCTGAATTTTCAGAATACCAACCTGGTAGAAGGAATGACTGGGCATTATAATTATTTGGGCAATCTAGGTTCACCTCGCCTGTCACGTCTATTTTTCGAACGGCGCAACGACGAACCAACCATGTTTCTGGAGCCTTTCTCCAGTTTTTATTTCCGCCCCGAAGAAGCCAAATTTACAAATAGCAATGTACCTTATACCAATTTGACTTATTACAAAGCCGGTAATAAGGTCAATGGCGAAGAACGATTTAAATCTTACTTTTCAGTCAATGCCAACAAACGGCTGGCTTTCGGTTTTAACGTGGACTACCTTTATGGACGAGGTTATTACCTCAACCAGTCTACGGCATATTTCAATGGCGGGCTGTTTGCCAGCTATATTGGCGACAAATACCAAATGCATGCCGTTTACAATAATTTTCACCTGAAAATGAATGAAAACGGTGGTATTACCGACGACCGTTACATTACCCACCCCGAAGAAATGGAAGATCCGGGGGGAACTTCGTACATTCCGGTCAATCTGGAACAAACCTCCAACCGTAACCACGACTTCTATGTTTATCTGACTCACCGTTACCGGTTGGGTTTTAACCGCGAAGTAACCAAAATAGAAGAAACCAAAGACAAGGTGGCACGTCGGAAAGCCGAACGAGACAGTACTGCTATCCCCATGGATACCATTATTGTAGAGGAATTTGTACCCGTCACCAGTTTTATTCATACCTTCAAAGTTGAGCGTTCCAACCACCGGTTCCGTTCCGGTTCCGAACCAACTGGTGAAAACACCATCTACGACAACACTTATTTCCAAGAAGGTATGAGTAACGATAGCACACTGGCTATCAGCGTAAAAAATGTTTTGGGTGTTTCGCTACTCGAAGGATTCAACAAATATGCCAAAGCTGGCCTGACAGCCTATTTGTCGCACAAATTCAGCCGTTATACATTAATGAATATGAATGTCGACGTAAACGCTCCACGCCCGGTAGAGTATACAGAGCATGAAGTTTTTGTGGGCGGTGAATTAGCCAAGCGACAAGGCACATTGCTACACTATAATGTAAACGGCGAAGTAGGACTGGCAGGAAAAGCAATCGGACAATTCCGGGTAAACGGCGATTTGGATCTGAATTTCCGGCTGTGGAAAGATACGGTCAATTTCTATGCTCGAGGCTATGTCAGCAACACACTTCCTTCTTTCTACATGCGCCATTATCACTCCAATCACTACACGTGGGATAATGACAACATGAGTAAAGAATTCCGCACGCGCGTTGAAGGCGAACTTAACATTGACCGTTGGGGAACCAACCTGCGTGCAGGCGTTGAAAACATAAAGAACTATACTTATTTTGGTCAACAGGCATTACCGGAACAATATAGCGGAAATGTACAGGTACTTTCGGCCATTCTGAAACAAAACTTTAAAGCTGGTATTTTCCACTTAGACAACGAAATTGCTTGGCAAAAGTCCAGTAACTCTACCGTTCTGCCATTGCCTGATTTCTCCTTATACCACAACTTTTACTTGCTGGCCAAACTGGCTAAGAAAATTCTGACCGTACAACTGGGAGCCAACCTTACATACTTTACCTCCTACCATGCACCGGCTTACCAGCCGGCCATACAACAATTCCATCTACAACCGGTAGACGACCAAGTGAAAATAGGCAGTTATCCCATCATAAGCGCTTATGCCAACCTGCATCTGAAGCGTACCCGACTTTTTGTCATGATGTATCACCTCAATGCAGGTACGGGTAATGCCAACTCTTTTCTGGTACCACACTATCCCCTTAACCAGCGTTTGCTAAAAATTGGAGTTTCTTGGAATTTCTACGACTAATCGTAAGATTACAGAACCATTTTTCCAAAATTAAATTATATAAATACTATGAAGATACACAGAAGATTTATACTTCCAGGCATTGTAGGTCTTTGTCTGGTAATCTATATTTTCTTTCAGGCAGGACGTACCAAGCATGATCCCGGCCAATCATCGAGAGACTATCCACAAATTGTAGCCGAAGGAGTTATACATGCCGTAACCGAATACAACCATACCAGTTATTACGTAGATGGAGATACCATGGCCGGATTTCATTATGAACTGATGCACGCCTTTGCCCGATCTCATGGCCTGAAAAGTCAAATATCTGCCGAAATGGCTTTTGACAAACAACTGGAAGGGCTTTCTAATGGCAAATACGACCTGATAGCCCACGGCATACTGGCAACCAGCGAGCTTAAAGATTCCCTGCTACTCACCATACCTATTGTTTTGAACCACCAAGTGCTGGTACAACGCAAAGATACTACCGGAAACGATAGTCTGTTCATTAAAAGTCAATTGGGCTTAGCCGGTAAAACGGTACACGTAGTCAAAGGTTCTCCTTCCATTCTCCGCATACACAATTTAAGTAACGAAATTGGAGATACGATTTACATCAACGAAATCGAAAAGTATGGAGCCGAACAACTTATAGCCATGGTAGCCCACGGAGACATTGACTACGCCGTGTGTGATGAAAGTGTAGCAAGCAGCCTGATAGATAGTCTGCCTCAGGTAGACATCAGTACAGCCATCGGCTTTACGCAATTTCACGCTTGGGCGGTGAGCAAACAATCCCCCATCCTATTGGACAGCCTGAATTGCTGGCTGGAGAAATACAAGCAAAGCAGAGAATATAAAAAGCTATGTCGCAAGTACGGACTTTCGCCCACTCTTTGATCCTTGTATACATATAATTAAAAACAACGCTGTTCTTTGCCTTGCTGATGTAGAAATGCCAAAGAAAAGAACAGCGTCGTTTATACTATCGTTTCAAGCCCGCTTATGCCAACTCGTCCAACCACATGGCCGATGAAGCATCGCTAGGCATACGCCAATCACCACGAGGGCTGACGGCTATGCTCCCCACCTTAGGACCATCGGGCAGGCAGGAACGCTTAAATTGCTGGTTAAAGAAACGCCGGCAGAAAGTCTGCAACCATTTCTTGATAGTTTCCTCATCGTATACGCCCTTGAAAGTACGTTCAGCCAGGAAGAATATTTTGGAAGGACGGAAACCGAAACGAAGAAAATAGTACAAAAAGAAATCATGCAATTCGTAAGGTCCTACCAAGTCTTCGGTTATCTGTTGGATATTACCGTTCTCATCGGCCGGAATGAGTTCGGGGCTGATAGGAGTATCGACAATATCGAGTAGAGTTGTCTTGGAAGAGTCGTCCATCTCGTGCTCGGCTACCCATTTCACCAGATGTTTTACTAAAGTCTTTGGGATACTGGCATTTACACCATACATAGACATATGGTCGCCATTGTACGTGGCCCAACCTAAAGCCAACTCCGAAAGGTCGCCCGTACCGACAACCATTCCCCACGTCTGATTGGCAATATCCATCAGTATCTGTGTGCGCTCACGAGCCTGTGAATTCTCATACACCACATCGTGTTCTTCCATATTATGATTGATATCCTTAAAATGTTGGATACAGGCTTCCTTGATACTGACCTCGCGCATGGTAACCCCCAACGACGACATCAGTTCTACCGCATTATTGTGCGTACGGTCGGTAGTGCCAAATCCAGGCATGGTTACCCCTATAATGCCTTTGCGCGACCATCCCAGTTTATCGAATGTCTTCACACATACTAGCAAAGCCAATGTAGAATCCAGTCCACCCGATATACCTACCACGGCACTTTTGGCTTGCGTATGAACAAGACGTTGCGCCAGACCCGACACTTGAATGGAGAAAACTTCCTCGCAACGCTCATCCAGCTTGGTACCCTGAGGCACAAAAGGATGCGGATCAAACTGACGCGTCAGTACCAGATCTTTCGGATTGACATATTCCGTGGAGATACGCACAAAGGCTTCTTTGGCATGTTGCGCGGCACATGAGGCAAAAGTAGTGTTTACCCGGCGTTCCGTACGCAGACGCTCTACATCTATTTCGCTAATAACCACCTGCTCTTCAAACGAAAACCGTTTACTGTCAGCCAGGAGTGTACCGTTTTCATAAATCAACCCGTTACCGGCAAATACTACATCGGTAGTCGATTCACCGAAACCACACGAACTGAATACATATCCGGCTATGCAACGGGCCGACTGCTGACTGATGAGCGAACGCAGATAATCGTGTTTGCCAATCCCTTCATTGTCAGCCGAAAGATTGAATATCACTTCCGCACCCTGCAATGCCAAAATAGAACTGGGAGGAATAGGTGCCCACAAATCCTCGCAAATTTCAATACCGAATACCGTGTCGGCCGTCTCGAACAACAGATCCTTTCCCACTGGAATAACCTGCCCACAAAGCCGGATGTTCTTTTCACAAACATCGCAAGCAGAAGTAAACCAACGCTTTTCGTAGAATTCTTTATAATTAGGCAAATAGGTTTTAGGCACTACACCCAGTATACGGCCTTTCTGGATAACCACCGCCGCATTAAGCAAAGCACCGCCCAAAGCTACCGGCATTCCTAAAATGGAAATAATATCCAACTGACGTGTGTTGTTCAATATCTGTATCAATCCCATTTCAGCCTCTTCGAGCAACAATTGCTGGGCAAACAGGTCGGCACAGGTATAGCCCGTGATACATAGTTCGGGAAAAGCAATGACCTGCACACCTTTTCCATCTGCAATGATTATCTCTTTCTCAATCTGTCCGACATTAAACTTGCAATCGGCCACTTTGACACGGGGCACAGCCGCCGCTACTTTTACAAATCCGTAATTCATAAAGATATCATTAGTATTTGTTTGCAAAAATAGCAGAATTTATTCACAAACACCAACTTGACGTCCGTAAACATCCATTTTACCTTCCACACATTCTTCGACTTGTACACAAAGCCCATAACTGCTATACACATCCCCTAAAACAAACCACTTACTGAGTGCGAAAATATATCTTGGCGTTCGAGATATCAATCTCAGCGCGCGAGATATAAATCTCAAGCCTTAAGATATACATCCCGGCATTCGAGATAAAGAATTGTCCAAACAAAGTCATCCTTCCTAAAGCCAGCCAGACAAACCTCCGTTTCGTCATGTCCAAACCCCTAGCCTGTAACTCGTACCATACATTTTTTTATTCGCAATCGCTTGCTTTTTCAAAAAAACATCCTATCTTTGCATTCGAAATAATATTGTAATTATTACAAATTTGATTTCAAAGTAAAGATGAACGTAGTAGAACGGTTACAACAACATAACATCCGGCCTTCTGTGCAACGTATTTCCATCATGGACTACCTGATGGTACACCGTACTCATCCTACGGTCGATGAAATCTATACGGCACTTGCCCCAAGTATACCAACTCTATCGAAAACGACGGTATACAACACGTTAAAGCTGTTAAGTGAGCATGGCGCCGTACAGACACTGACCATCGATGAAAGGAATACTTGTTACGACGCCGACACCACTCCCCATGCACACTTTCTCTGCAAGTGTTGCGGGAGAATCTACGACGTAAAATGCAAGGAACAATATCCTGCAACAGACGACTTTATAGAAGCAGATGGACACGAAATACAGGAAGTCCACTATTATTATAAAGGAATCTGTAAACAATGTACAGCCGAAAAGCGTTTATTAAAATAAAAAGAATAACTAACTCATTAAAATCTGAAAGAGAAATGAAAAAATTTAGATGTACTGTCTGCGGTTATGTATACGAAGGAGACGCAGCTCCCGAGAAATGTCCTTTGTGTAAAGCTCCTGCCAGCAAGTTTGTAGAAGTTGAAGAAACTCAGGCTGGTGGCGCGTTGGTATTTGCTGACGAACACGTTATCGGCGTAGCCAAAGGTTGCGATGACGAAATGATTAAAGACCTGAACAACCACTTTATGGGCGAATGCACCGAAGTAGGTATGTACCTGGCTATGAGCCGTCAGGCCGACCGCGAAGGTTATCCCGAAGTAGCCGAAGCTTTCAAGCGCTATGCTTGGGAAGAGGCAGAACACGCTGCTAAGTTTGCCGAACTGCTGGGCGATTGCGTATGGGATACAAAGACCAACCTGGAAAAGCGTATGAATGCTGAAAGCGGTGCTTGCGAAGACAAGAAACGCATCGCTACCCGTGCAAAAGCTTTGAACCTGGATGCTATCCACGATACAGTTCACGAAATGGCTAAAGACGAAGCACGTCACGGCAAAGGCTTCGAAGGTCTGTACAACCGTTACTTCAAAAAGTAATTGCGCGGCCTCCGCTGAATAAAGAATAGCAATAAAGGCTGTCTTCACACGTTGAAGACAGCCTTTTTCTTTATTTTTTCTACAAACGGATGTCACGTTTCCAGACTTTATCCGTCTTAGATACATCAATGGAACTCAAAGAATTCAAAACAACCGTTCTGCCCCTTCGCAGCAAACTGCTGAACTACGCAAGGAAAATGAGTCAGGAGGAGGAAGATGCCGAAGATGTGGTGCAAGAAGTATTGCTCAAGCTCTGGAGCAAAAGAGAAGAGCTGGAGCAATACCGAAGCATCGAGGCATTTGCCATAACTCTGGTACACAACCTGTGCATAGACCTGTGGAGAAGCAAATACAGTGAAACCACCCCACTCCATGACAACCAGATGCCGGCAAGCGTATGCGGGCCAGACCGGATACTCGAAGCCAAAGATGAATGGCAACTGATGGACAGCATCATTAACGCATTACCTCCTCTACAAGGAGCCATTATGCGGATGAAAGATATTGAAGGCTATGAAACGGACGAAATAGCTGCCATTACCGGGTGCAAGTCCGAAGCAATCCGCAGCAATCTGTCGAGAGCACGAAAGAAAGTAAGAGAACTCTATCTGAAAGCCATACAAGAACGAACAAGGAGAAAATATCCATGACAATCGAAGAATTACTGAATAAATATTTTGAAGGAGAAACTTCCGGTAAGGAAGAAGAACGACTTCGACATTTCTTCACAAAAGGGAATGTCCCCAAACACTTACAAGTGTACAGGCCAATGTTTACTTACCTGGAGCAAGAAAACAGGAAGCACAGGCTGCGTGTACGCCCCATATATCAACGTAACAAAGTGAAATATATTGCCTATGCAATGGCAAGCCTGGCAGCCGGAGTGCTTTTGCTCGTAGGTATTGCCCGGATGGAGATCATGCAAACGCCCGAAAACTATGTCATCATAAACGGCCAACGATATACCGACACAAAGCTGGCCAAAGCAAAGGCGCTGGAGGCCTTGCAAAATGTCAGCTTTACAGACGAAGACCTGAATGAACTTCTATTCCAACATTAACCCAATAACACCGTATATGAAAATATTTCCTTTAACCATCACATTCCGTACAGGCATACTGTTCCTCCTGCTAGTATGCTGGATATGCCCCGACATATGGGGACAAGAAGGTCTAAGTATTGCCCCTTTGTTCGAAAAATACGGCAATTGTCAAAACGTGACCAGAGTAGAGCTGAATGGCAGTATCTTGAAATCACACAACATGAGCATGTACAAGAGTCTGGTGTTTAAGGATGTAAGACCTTACCTGAAAGACATCCTACAAAAACTGAAATACGACAAGGAACATTCCGGACAGATTTACAAAAGCCAGGAAGTCGTGGAAAACGGCGTATTGCTCAGTGCCTACTACCAGTTGCAGACCATAAAAAGTAAAAAGCGATACATCCTGTTCAAAACCGGAAAGGAAACACCAGCAGCTACCCTAATATACATCGAAGGAAAGCTGACCGAAGAAGAACTGATGGACATGCTCTACCGGAAGAAATAAAACAATCAATAAAAACCCTATCAATATGAAAACAAAAAACATCATCCTGGCAGCCTGGTTGTGCATAACAACCGGTTATGCACAGGCCCAACAACCGGAAACGCCACAACGGGCCACTATCTTTACACAAGGAGACTCCATTATCATCCGCAAAGGAAGCGGGGACATGCGAATCAAAATTTATGAAGACCTGCCAAATGACAGCAAAGAAAAAGAAGTGGAAGTATACGAAGGTGTATACCTAGAACAAATAGATGCGGATAAGCGCACATTCCTAGACG
>ENA-OOXJ01000165-OOXJ01000165.1-human-gut-metagenome-genome-assembly--contig:-NODE-165-length-60424-cov-6.578824_pt1 | contig 60424 bp, 43 predicted proteins | sample MGYA00241587_ERZ501343 | MGnify/ENA primary metagenome ERZ501343 (study PRJEB25962, sample SAMEA2042918) | human gut metagenome | biome: human gut; feature: human-associated habitat; material: faeces... | reverse complement strand
CCGACAGCACCGACGACAGGCCCGCCATCCGCCAAGGCACCGCCAAAGCAGCGGCCCCGAAGGGGTCGAACTTCTCTATAACCGCGGGTGAGCCGCAGGCGAACCCGCGGGAAGGCCACCATACCCCACACACGGCCCCAAGGGGGTCGAACAAACCACAAGACGGACGGGCAAATCACCGCCCTCGCGAAGAAAAATGACGGCTGTTAACATTTATTTACCCCCCCGGTTTCCATTTTGAATATCATTCATTACATTTGCGCCGTCACCCGTAATGCGATCAAGCTACCGAGGAAAACACCTGTCAGGCGCTGCCTTACAGCCACCGCATGTATATGGGGCACATAATACGTCTTTTTACAGATATCACATACCCAAAACATCTAACAACTCAATTTATGCGAAAAACTACTTTATTGTGTGCCCTGCTCGCCACGGCCTTATGCGGCGGGGCGCAGGCTCAAGGTGACGTCACGTACAGTCTCGTCACATCGGCCGACGGACTGACCAACGGCGGGACGTATGTGTTGAAATACACCGGCCCGGGCAGCCCCGCCAACGTGTACATCTATGAAGAAGCGCCTCACACGTGTGTCAACAACAACGGCTGGTTTGGCAACGGCTGGGATGCTGCCACCATCCTTGGCGACAACCCGGGCATCGTGCGCCGCCAAACGACAGGTACAGCCGACGCCCCCGCGTTCAGCGCCGAGGAAACGCAATATTTCTTCACGCTCGAAGCAGGCGAGAACGGCACGTTCGCCATCAAGGCCGCCAGCGGCAACTACGTGGACGGACGCGACCTGGCGCAGGTGACGTCGGGCAAGGGCGTGCCCGTGCACACGGTGAGCAGCACGGTCAACAAGTCGTTTTTCACCTTTGAATGGAACAGCAGCTCGAGCCGCTGGAACATCGGCAACGGGGCTACCAGCGGACGCAACTATCTGAACGTGGGCGGCGTGGACAACGGCTGCGTCACGATGTGGAACTCCCCCAACGGCAACGACAAGGGCAACTGGCAGATCTATGCCCTGATGGACGACGCCGTATCGGTCACCGTGACGAGCCAAGTGGACTTGGGCGGCGGCGACGTGCGCACATACAGCACCGAGACGGTGACATCGGCCGTGGGCGCCACAGTGACGGCCCCCGACATCGCCTACCTCACGCTGGCCGAGGGACAGCCCTCAGAGGTGGAGGTGACTGAGGACGGACAGACCATCACGTTCACCTACGTGCAGGACTTGCCCTTCGAAACGACGGCCGTGGCCAACGGCACCTTCCCCGCCGACGCGAAATGGTATGGCGTGGACATGCACTCGAACCAGACGGCTGCCAACGGCGGGCAATACACCTGGCAATACAACGCCGACGATGCCCGCCTGCTCACTCCCGGCACGCCTAAGGCGCTCAGCACGGGCCTGCCCTACGAGCAGCAGTTCTGCTTCGACGGCAACCTCATGGACGGCTTCAAGATATACAACCGCGCCGCTGGCGCAGGCATGACGCTCGAAAGCACCGAAGGCGCCCCCACCCTGACCGCCAACAACGCCAACAACCTGTGGAAACTCGTGAAGTCGACGGCCATCGACGGCGCTTTCTGGTTCCAACAGCCGGGCGGAACGCAATATCTGAACCATCAGACGGAAAACAACGGCGCCATCCACGTTGCCAAATATGGGAACGCCGACCACGGCTCGTCGTGCCGCGCCTTCCCGGCCGCCTCGTTCAGCTACAACTACCTGAACAACTTCGCAGCAGCGCCTGCCGGCGCCGTAGGCGGCCTCACGGATGAAAATGCAACGGCACAGGCCGTTGAAGCCGTAGCTGCCTACGAGGACAACAAGTTCGACAGCGACTACTTTGCCGACGCCCTAGCTGCTGTATCTGCCGCCGCCGGCGACACGGTGGCCTTCGTACCGGGTGCTTACTACCGCCTCGTCAACGTGGGCTTGGAGAACGGCACCGTCACCTACGCCGACGGCGCTGCCAACCTGACGGGCAACATCACCGAGACCGAAGCCCTGGCCGAGCCGGGCACCGTCGTCCGTTTCGAACCCGTGGAGGGTGTGGAAGGGCAGTACCACCTGATGGTGCAGGGCCGCTACTTCGGCACCACGCGCGGCAGCACGCCCGTCGTTCTGACGGACGCCGCCAGCGCCCCGGCCTACACCATCGCAAAAGCCAACGCTACGGGCCGCTTCGTCATCAAGGACGTGACGGGCGCGGAACAGGCCTACCTCAACTTGCAGTCCTCCTCGCGCAACGTGCTGGGATGGATCAGCGGCGAGGACGCCAGCCGCTGGTACATCATGCCTGCCACGGAGCTCACCGTTGCGCTCAACAGCGCTGAGGGCAGCACGTGGGCCAGCCTCTATCTGCCCTTCGGCGTCGACCTGCCCGACGGACTGAAAGCCTACACCGGCACGCGCAACGACGAGGCTCAGACCGTGACGCTCACGGCCATTGAAGCCGTGCCCGCCGAGACGGGCGTCATCCTGGAAGGCTCGGAAGAGACCTACACGCTCACCATCGCCGACGTGACGGCCGACGTGGCCAACAACGCCTTCACGGGCACCAACCAGCAGCTGACCGACATCGACAAGGCCGCCTACTACACGCTGGGCTACGGCTCGAACGGCCTCGGCCTCTACCATCCCAACGAAGCGACGCTGCGCGCCAACGTGGCTTTCCTGCAAGCAGGCGCACAGGGCGTGCAGGGCTACCGCCTCATGCTCGACGGAACCACCACAGGCATTGAGGGCGCACCGACAGCCGGCGCCGACAAGGCCGACACGTGGTACGACCTGAGCGGCCGCCGCGTGACGGCTCCCACGAAGGGCGTCTACATCCAGAACGGACGCAAGGTAGTGGTGAAATGAGGCATTGCCTTTCCTTTACAAACCCCTAAAACTGAAACAACATGAAGAAAACATATATGGCTCCCGCATCGGAGAGCATCGAGCTGCAAAGCGAATCGTTGATGGCCACCAGCCTCAGCCTGAACGAGGACGAGGCCGCCGTGTGGAACAGACACAAAGAAGAAGGCGCCTGGGACTCCTCAAGGTGGACGACGGGCGAAGAATAGCCGCCCCGACGGCATGACAGCAAACGCGGGACACCCCACCGACCGGGGCGTCCCGCGTTTCGTTTGGCGCCGGGCACGCGCCACAGCACGGCCCATACGCAACGAGGGCGCACCGCTTGTTGTTGCGGTGCGCCCTCGCGCGGCGCTTCAGGATGGGCTTGAACCAACGACCCCCTGATTAACAGTCAGGTGCTCTAACCAACTGAGCTACTGAAGCAGTGCTTGTTTCGATTTTAGCGTTGCAAAATTAGTGCGGATTTTTCAATTACGCAACAGCGCGGCGCGAAAAAAACTGCACATCCGCAAGATTTTATTATTTTGCATTTGCCGCACGAGTTCTCCGCCATGGGGGTAACCAATGGATTTCAGCACATTTCTTTGCATGAGCAGTCTCGCTGTCGATCTATTGTGTAGAGGCAAATTCCCTAATTTGGCCGAAGAAAATTCCCTGATTTGGCCAAACAGGATTCTTCACAGGCCTGTTTCTGCAAGATGATTGAGGGAGTATCGTTCATTGTTTGCATGTCTGCCAAGCTGTTTGTTTTCGGACGTTATTGCTCGCCAATGCCGGAATCGACGGGACTTCCAATGGATTTCAGCAAAGTTCTTTGCATAAAAAGCCCCGCCGACCGATAATTTTATGTAATTTTATTCCCCAAATAATGACGTATATGGATGCCGACAATGCAATCAAACGCAGAGAAAGAACTGTCAAGAAATTAGAACAATTGGGAATTGATTATTGCGACAACCTGCCGCTGATAGGCGGTTACAAGTTGCGCAAAAGCGAGAAGCGGATATGCAAGCGGTTTCTTGCAAGCCTTTTCTTTGCTTTCCAAGCAAGCGATTATTTGCAGGATCCCGACATTTTCGCGACAGAAGGCAGGGAGCGCACGGAAAAGGCCGTTGAGACATTCAAGCTGAAAAAATATTTATTTGCGGACGAAACGAAAATGCTTAACGGGGAATGCAACGAACGCATTGCCACAGACGCAAGCTGGGGAATCGAGTGCTGCTATGCGTTGGCATGGGCGCTCGGCTTTGTTTCGACCGAAGATATGGAAATGGCAAACGATCTTGCCGAACCCCAAGAGCTGCTCGAAATCGTCACCCCGTTTCATGCGTTCAAGGATTTTAAGGCTTCTTGCAAAATTCGCCACAAATCGGAAGTGATGGATATGCTTGATTTGTACTATAACTATCATTGGGCTTGCGACGACCATCGCACAAGGCCCGCGACCAAGTGCGGCGAATTGAACGAAGGAGTCGTGATGGAGCGCAGGAAAGCGTTGGAATGGCTTGTGGCAAAGGACAAGGACTGGGACGACATTTTTCTGGACACATGAACCCGATGGCAGCAGCACCGGAAATGCGCCATTTGCAATGCTGAAAAAACGAAGTCGACGCCCGCGATTGATATTCGCCAAGCGCCGACTTCGGCATATAAGGGCTTTTTATCGTTTCAGCAGTTTGAGAGTCGTGCCGGCCACACGAACGAAATACATGCCTTCGGGCATGTCGCTCACGGAGATTTGTAACGACGTGCCGTCGGCAATCGCTTCCTTCACTTTGACGCCGGAAACGGCATATATCTCGACGGTTGCGCCCGACGGGATTCCTTCGATCGTCGCTACGTCGGAAGCCGGATTCGGATAGATGCGCATGTCGGGAACGCCGATTTCAGCAACGCCGGCTTGCTTCGCGCGCAATTGGAATTTCGCCGGATTTCCTTCCGTGTCGGTCAGCATGGCATATTCCGTCTGTCCGTATTCGGGACGGCACCATGCCACTACCGTGAACTCGCCGTCTTTCGGGAATGTCGGCGTCACGGTGGCGGTTGCCGTGGCTCCTGCGGCAACAATTGTCGATGCCGGTTCTGTTTCCGCCTTGCAAATCAAAGCGTTGGTTTCGCTGTCGTAGAAGTAGGCAACGACAGTGCCGCGAAAATCGCTCTCCCCGTCGTTGCGCACAGCGATATTGACCGGACAAGGCTCGCCGACGCGCATTGTCGTTTCGCGCGATGCGGGTTCGAGCGTCGTGATGCGGGGAAAATCCGCGTCGTCCGATTTGATGATATTGACATATTCCCTTTCAGGATCAGGATTTAAGATGCTGCGTTCGCCGTCGGGGGTGATGAAGCGTATCGTAAAGTAGTATTCGCCCAAGAGCGGATATAGTGCCACCGGCGACTGAAAGGAAGCCGACGATGTCGGCACCTCGACATCCGAAACGGTCCACAACAGCGTAGGCTCTCCGCCGTCGGCAGGACAGGCGTAGACATTAAAGTCGATATTGCCCGACACATTGTTGGCCGTGGAATAAAGCGGATTGAAGAAAAACGACGGCGCTTCCGTTTGGTAATAAGCCAATCGGTCGGAATACATTTCGGCAGTTTGGTCGAAAAGCGGATAATCCACTTCCGGCTGAATGGTGATGAAGATGTCTTTTTCCATGGACACGCGGGTTTCGTCGACAGGCAGCACTTGGTATTCGCCGCCCGGGATGCGGAACTCGTTTTCTTCGTTGACAGGTATCAATTTGAACCGTTTGGTTTCTTCAATGCCACTGTAAGGCGAGGTGAAGCCGACAGACTCCACATATTCTTTCCCATCCTCCAAATTGACGAATTTCAAGTCGAAGGCCATGGCTCCCGTTTCTCCGTATCGATCGTTGCGAGCCGTAATGTCCAGATAGAGCGGCGCTTTGCCGATGAGCTCGCCGGCGGGGCGCACATCGATCACCGTGATGCGATCCCCCGAGTCGAACGGCATTTCGTAGGATTCTTCGCCGTCGGCCACCGTCACTATCGTTGCCGCATAATCGTGCATGGGAACGAGCTTGATCTCGCCATCGGCAGTCTTATAGGCGGCACGAAATTCGTATACGCCGTCGGCAATGGTTTCGTTGCTGATGTAAGGTGCACGGAAATCTTTGTACCCTCCCGCGCTAAGCGCCTGGGATTCGAAGTTGCCATGATATTTTATTTCGCCGTTTTGCACAAGGCATCCGGCAATGTCGAACGCAGTGCTTTCATACGTGTTGGCCGAAACGCCATAAAGGCGGGAATAGGCGCCATTGAAGCCTCCATAGTATACCTTTGCGGAATAGCCCAATACGTAGGGTGTGGGTGCATAGGGCGCGTCGGCGTCGGTGCGCGGCCGTAACCCGACGAGCATGCTGTGGTTTCGATAGTAACCGTCATTGTTTTGCGACGGGGCATTGCAGAACGTCACGTCGTAGTATCCGTCGTCGAGCCCGTTCCATCCCCAATTGATATGCACATTGTAGTCGGCATCGATTCCGTCGACGACAAACATGTGGGCCGACGATCCGTCGTTTCCTCCATAAAGGATCGGGCGGCCGGCTTTCAACTCATTTTGGATGGTTTCCATCCAAACGTCGGTGGGAACCCAATTGCGCCACATGTGTTCGCCCACGTAGTCGTATTGGCGGCAAAATCCTTCCCATGGCATTTTTGCCGACGTTTCGTAGCGGCCGTATTCCGAACGGCATGCCACGCCTGCCTCAAACATCAATTTTGCAACGGCTTCGGCTTGCTCTTCGGTGTAGTTGCCTTCTTCGTAGCTGTCGAGCATCTTGTCCCATTCGTAGCTTGCCTTGGAGAAGTCGACGCTTAATTCTTGGCCGCCGCTCACGTATTCAATAAGCCCTTCGCCTTTCCGGTCGGATTTATAATAGTAAAGCACTTGCGCCATGGCTGTGGCGGTGCAGCCCACGAGCGTCTTGTTGCCTTGGTTGACGGGGCAAGCGTCGTTGTAGGGCGCGCCTTGTCCCCATTTGGAAGAAAGCATCGGCGCCACCGGCTCTGCCGGAGGCAAAGCGGCACGAGGCGTTGTCGCGGAAGCCGTGGCTGTCGCTGCCGCATAGTTTTGCATCCATTCGCGCAGGGCGTAAGGCATGTTGTCGAAAGAAAATGCCCCATTCGTCCCGTAACCGATTACGTCCATTTCGCCGGCATTGCCGGATGCCATCAGGACAAAGCATTTTTGCCCGTTCGATTCGGCATTGTAGGCATAGAAGTCGGCTTCTTGATTCGTCGTGGCAGTGCGGACAAAACGGCTGCCGTCGATCGTGGCTGTGACAATCGTTCCTTTTTCGGGAACTGCCGCAAGTTTCGTGGCGAGAAAATTTTCTGCCACATCTGTTGCTTTTTCACAATGGTTGACGGCCGAAGCAGGGAAACAGATTGCTGCCGCCAACAAAACGGTGAATGTGAGATAGTGTTTCATATCGTTGCAAAACGTTGGTTTCAACAAAGGTATATATTTTTATCAAAACAATGGAATGCGGACATCATCCGAAGAACTGCCCACAGGATAGGGATAGACGATGTCCCAAAGGAAAAGCGCATGGCCGGGCACGGAGCTGCCGGCAGCGCAACGGTCCTTTTGCTCGACGATTGCGCAAAATTCGTTCGTGTCGATGTTGTGGCGCCCCACCTCGACAAGCGTGCCGACAATGGCGCGAACCATATTGCGCAAAAAGCGGTCGGCCGTGATGGTGAATACCAATTTCCCATCGATGCGCTTCCATTCGGCTGTGCTGACGTGGCAAATGTTTGTTTTGGCATCGGAATGCAATTTGCTGAAACTCGTGAAATCCGAATAGCGCAGCAATGCAGCTGCCGCTTCGTTCATCCGCTCAATGTCGAGACTGAAAGGCGGCGTCCAGCAGAAAGGATAGTCGAAAGGCGATTTCCCCAATCCGATGAAATATTTGTAGGTCCGGCTTATGGCATCGAAGCGGGCATGGGCATCGCCGGCCACGGGAAAAATGCCGTATATGGCAATGTCTTTTCCGACAAGGCTGTTGAGCCGGTATGCCAATTTCGCGGTGTCGTCAATTTCGCTTGTCGTGTCGAAATGGGCATACATGCAACGGGCGTTGACACCGGTGTCGGTGCGTCCGGCGCCGGTGATTGCCATTGGTTGCCGCATCACAGTCGACAGCGCGTCTTCAACGACGCTTTGCACCGTTGTCGCGTTCGGCTGAATTTGCCAACCGTGGAATGGCGCGCCATTGTATGCCAAACGAATGAAATACCGGAATGCCACGTCGTCAGTCTGTTTCGAGATAGGTGTAGCCATAAAGCCCCGACCGGTAGTTGCTCAAAAATTCGCGGCCTTCTTCGGGAGTTATTTTGCCGCTTTTCATGGATTGCGTCACCCATGTTTCCACATTGCGCACCAATTTCTTGGGATTGTATTGCACGTAGTCGAGCACTTCCGCCACGGTTTCTCCGTCGATGATCTGGTCGATTTCGTAGCGATCCTTGTAGACGCTGATATGCACGGCATTGGTATCGCCAAAGAGATTGTGCATGTCGCCGAGGATTTCTTGATATGCGCCGACGAGGAAAACGCCGAGATAGTACGATTCGTTGGATTTCAACGGATGGATCGGCAAAGCGTTGGCCACGCCGTGGCTGGATATGAAAAAGTTGATTTTTCCGTCGGAGTCGCAAGTGATGTCCTGCAATGTCGCCGTGCGTGAAGGTTTCTCGTCGAGACGGGCGATGGGCATGATCGGGAACATTTGGTCGATGGCCCAAGAATCCGGCAGCGATTGGAAAAGCGAAAAATTGCAGAAATATTTATCGGGAAGCATTTTGGATATTTTCAGTTCTTCGGGCACATGCTTCATGCCTTTGGCGATGTCGTTCACTTCTCTTGCCACTGACCAAAACAGTTCTTCGATTTGCGCGCGCGTGCGCAAGTCGAGCATGCCGAGGCTGAACAGGTCGAGCGCTTCTTCGCGAATTTGCAACGCGTCGTGCCAGCTTTCGAGCAACGACTGTTGGTTCAACTTGTCCCAAATCTGATAAAGCTCCCGTGCCAATTCATGGTCTTTTTCGCTGATTTCCTCGTCTTCGTCCCAAATGGGCAAACGGGCAGTTTCGAGCGCTTCGATGATGAGCAGCGAATGGTGGGCGGAAAGCGAGCGGCCGGATTCTGTAATGATGTTCGGTTGCTTCAATCCGTTTTTTTCGCACACGTCGACAACGGCCGAGACTGCGTCGTTGGCATATTCTTGTATCGAATAGTTCATGCTGCTTTCGCTCGCGCTGCTGCGCGTGCCGTCGTAGTCTACGCCGAGGCCGCCGCCAATGTCGATGAAATCGATGTTGAATCCCATTTTCGACAGTTGCACGAAATATTGCGTGGCTTCGCGCAAGGCTGTTTTGATACGCCGTATTTTCGTGATTTGGCTGCCTATATGGAAGTGGATGAGTTTCAAGCAATCGGACATTTTGCTTTTTTCGAGCATGTCGACCGCTTCGAGCAACTCGCTCGAATTAAGTCCGAATTTGCTTTGATCGCCGCCCGATTCTTCCCATTTCCCGCTGCCCGAACTCGACAGCTTGATGCGAATGCCGATGTTGGGGCGCACGCCGAGGCGTTTGGCGATGGTGGCAATCAAGCGCAATTCGTTCAATTTCTCGACGACGATAAAAATGCGCCGCCCCATTTTGTGGGCGAGCAAAGCCAATTCGATATAGTTTTCGTCTTTATATCCGTTGCAAATGATCAGGTTTTTTTCGTCGATGCTCGTGGCGAGCACGGCATGCAGTTCGGGTTTGGATCCGGCTTCAAGCCCGATGTTGAATTTTTTCCCGTGCGACACGATTTCTTCCACCACTTGCCGCATCTGGTTTACTTTTATGGGGTAAATGATAAAATTTTGCGCATCGTATTTATATTCGTCGGCCGCTTTACGGAAACAGCAAGATATTTTTTCGATCCGATTGTCGAGGATGTCGGGGAAACGAAGCAACACGGGCGCCGTGATGTCGCGCACTTGCAGTTCGTCCATCAAATCTTTCAAATCGACAGATGCATATCCTTCGCGCGGGGTCACTTGAACGTGTCCTTTCTCGTTGATTGAGAAGTATTTCATTCCCCAACCGTGGATGTTGTACAGCTCTGCGCTGTCTTCAATGCGCCATTTTCTCATTTCGATTTATATAAATAATTAAAAATTAGCAATTTAATACTTTCTGCAAAAATACAATCTTTAAGCGAATCTACAAAATCGCAGTGTCGGCCATGTTGCGCTTGTCATACGGTTTCCAGATGGGAAATGGCGGTGACGATGTCGTTCGCTTCGCGGACGGAACCGACGTTGGCGACGGCCATCGAGCGGCGGCCGTTTACTTCGCGCAATTGGCAACGCCGCGGGTGGTCCTGCAAATAATGCAAAATGCGGCCGAAGGCCGGCGATTGGTAGTAGGCGGCATTGTCGGCAGAAACGAAAAAGAGCGTCATTTTGCCTTGTTTCAGCACGATTTTCTCAATGCCGAGGCGTCGTGCCGTGCGTCGCAAGGCGACGATTGTGATCAGTTCGAGGGCTTGGTCGGGTATTTTCCCGAAACGGTCTTCCATGCGTTGGCAGAAAGCGTCCACGTCTTCTGCCCGCTCCATGTTGTCGAGTTCTTGATAGAGCAATATGCGTTCGCTTTCTTGCGGCACGTAGGAAGCAGGAAAGAGAATTTCAAGATCGCTTTCGATGGTGCAATCGTTGGCGTAAGATGTCGGTTCGGCAGCATGCTGGTCGGCGAAAGTGTCGGCAAATTCTTCTGTTTTCAGTTCGGTGACGGCTTCGCGCAATATTTTTTGGTATGTCTCGTAGCCGAGATCGGCGATAAATCCGCTTTGTTCCGCGCCCAGCAGGTTGCCGGCTCCGCGAATGTCGAGATCTTGCATGGCGATATGGATGCCGCTGCCCAGATCTGAAAAGCTTTCAATCGCTTGCAACCTCCGCCGCGCTATGGACGACAATGGAAGGCCGGCAGGAACGAGCAGGTAGCAAAAGGCTTTTCGATTGCTTCGCCCTACGCGTCCGCGCAATTGATGGAGCTCGCTGAGCCCGAAATTTTGCGCGTTGTTGATGATGATGGTGTTCACGTTCGGCATGTCGAGCCCTGATTCGATGATGGTTGTTGCCAGCAAAATGTCGTAGCGATGCGCTGCGAAGTCGATGATGGTTTGTTCGAGCTTCTCGGACGGCATTTGCCCGTGGCCGACGGCTGTTCGGGCATCCGGCACAAGCCGGCGCACGCGGCTTTCGAGCTCGAAGAGTTGCTCTATGCGGTTGTTGACGACAAACACTTGCCCGCCACGGGCCAATTCGAAGTTGACGGCTTCGCGGATAATGTCGTCGTCGGCCGGCGTGACGCTTGTCACGATGGGATAGCGGTTGGGCGGCGGCGTGTTGATTGCGCTTAAATCGCGTGCTCCCATCAAAGAAAATTGCAATGTGCGCGGAATCGGAGTTGCCGACATCGTGAGCGTGTCGACATTGATTTTCATTTGTTTCAGTTTCTCTTTGACGGCTACTCCAAACTTTTGCTCCTCGTCGACGACAAGCAATCCGAGGTCTTTGAATTTGACGTTTTTTCCAATCAGCTTGTGCGTTCCTATGATAATATCGATTTTCCCTTCCGCCAATTCTTCAAGAATGCGTTTCACGTCTTTTGGCTTGCGTGCGCGGCTGAGATAATCCACTTTGACAGGAAGATCTTTCAATCGCTCGCTGAATGTGTTGAAATGCTGGTATGCCAGCACGGTGGTGGGGACAAGCACGGCTGTTTGCTTGCCATCGGTTGCAGCCTTGAATGCCGCACGAATGGCCACTTCAGTTTTTCCGAATCCGACGTCTCCGCAAATCAGGCGGTCCATCGGGCGGTCGCTTTCCATGTCGGCTTTGACTGCTTGTGTCGCTTTCAATTGGTCGGGCGTGTCTTCGTAGATAAACGAGGCTTCCAATTCTTGTTGCAAATAGCTGTCGGGGGAGAACGCGAAGCCTTTCTCTGCGCGGCGGGCGGCATAAAGGCGGATGAGGTCGCGGGCTATGTCTTTCAACTTGCTTTTGGTCCGCTCCTTCAATTTGTTCCATGCGCCGGAACCTAACTTGTTCAAGCGCGGCTCGACGCCCTCCTTGCCTCGATATTTTGCGAGTTTGTGCAATGAGTGGATTGACACGAAGATTTTGTCGTCGTTGAGATAGGTGAGCTTTATCATTTCTTGCATCTTCCCGTTGACGGCAGTGCGCACCAAGCCTCCGAAGCGCCCCACGCCGTGGTCGACGTGCACAATGTAGTCGCCCACTTCAATTTGCGACAGTTCTTTCAGCGACAATGCGAGTTTTCCGCTTCGCGCGCGGTCGCTTTTCAATGTGTATTTATGGAAACGTTCGAAAATTTGATGGTCGGTGAACGCGCATATTTTCAACGTGTGGTCGATAAATCCTTCGTGCAAAGTGCGGAAGACCGGAACGAACGAGATGTCGTCGCCTCGATCGGCGAAGATGACGCGAAGCCGTTCGAATTGCGGCTCGCTGTCGGACAGCACGTAAATGGCATAGCCTTCTTTCCGGAAGTTTTTAAACGATTCGCTGATGATGTCGAAATTTTTGTGGAACACGCCTTGCGGCGCTGTCTCGAACGTCAAGCTCGCATCGTAGTTGCCACGGTTGGAAACGGCGTAGTCGAGCGTGCGGAATTGTGACAATGAATCGCAAAACGCATCGGCGTCGACAACGTGGCTCATGGCGTCGGCATCGCCTTCTTTCGAGATAATCGCGCTTTCCGAAAGTGTTTCTGCCGCTATCGCATGGATGCGTTGGCAAAGCCATTCGCGGTCGTGGATCAGCAGCATGGTGTCGTTGCCGGCGAAATCGAGCAATGACTGCTTTCCGGAATCAGCCAAATTGTTGACTACCGTGATGTCGTCGATTTGCTGTTCCGAAAGTTGCGTTTCGATGTTAAACGTGCGAATGCTTTCTATGTCGTCGCCAAAAAAATCGATTCGGTAGGGCAACTCGTTGGAGTATGAGAAAATGTCGAGGATTGAGCCTCGAATGGCAAATTGCCCCGGCTCATAGACATAGTCGGTTTCTTCAAATCCGTTTTCCCGCAGTCGTTGCGCGACAACGGTCAAATCGGCAGTTCCGCCTTTTTTAAATCGCAAAGTGTTGTCGTCCAGAATCTTTTTTGATGCCACTTTTTCGGCCAAAGCCTCCGGATAGCTCACGAGAATGCGGGCAGTGCCGCTGTCCCAACGGCTCAACGCTTCGGCACGCAATATTTGCGACGGCGGATCAGGCTGCCCGTATTTGATGTCGCGCTTGTAGCCGGACGGGAAAAACAAGACGGCTTCGTCGCCGCAAAGCGCGCAAAGATCGCCGTAGAGATAGCCGGCCTCGTCGAGGTCGTTGGCAATGGCTATGTATGGATGTTTCGACGGAGGAAGCTGGGAAAACACGACAGCCGGCGCAGAGCCCGTAAGCCCGTCGATTTTAAGGCGGAAAGCCTTTTTGTCCTCGACAAGTTTCGACAATGCTTTTTTTCGCAAAGGAGGCATCAATCGTTCGCACAGCGCGGCGATGCCGATTGGCTTGTCGGGTTTCGAGTCGGATTGTTTGGCAGCCTGCACTATTTATTCCTTGTCTGATTCGGTTTTCGGAGAAAGAATGCGCTTGTATTCCTCGGGATCGTTCAGCACTTTTGCCGCAGCTTCTATGCCGACATCGTCTTTCAAGCTGTAGATGATGCGCCCGCGCTCGAAGTAGTAGCGCGATAATATTTCAGGCACCAAAATGTCTTCAATGGCCTTGCGGTTGTTGTCAAGGTCTTGTTCGAGATTGTGTTTCAATAATTTGGCTAATGCGTCGAATGCCTGTCGGGTGGAATCGTTCATATAACCTTCGATTTCTGCCGTTTCGCGCAATTGGTCGAGACCGGTTTCACAAACTTTGTCGTAGTTGAATTTTTCAGGATCTATAAATTGCTTGAATTCGGCAAAGTCGGCATCGGAAAGCTTGAATTGCTCCGGCGATGCGATGGTGTCGTGTTCGGTGGCAAATTTCGTGGCAAAATCGAAAGCCCAGTCGTCAACGTAGATATTGTACGTGAGGCGGCTGATTTTCCCCCAGTCCACAGTGATGTCGGGCGTGATGCCTCCGCCGTCGCGCACTTCACGGCCGTGGAGTGTCCGGAAAACAGTGGTCAAGCTGTCGGGAATGCGTTCGGCAGAGCCGTCGGCGGAGCGGTGGGAATAGTCGATGGCTTGGATCAAGCGGCCGCTGGGAATGTAGTATTTTGCAGTGGTCACCTTAACCATGTTGTCGAATGGCAGCGACAGGGTCGTTTGTACCAAGCCTTTCCCGAACGAACGAGTGCCGACGACTACCGCGCGGTCGAGATCCTGCAATGCGCCTGTAACGATTTCTGCGGACGATGCCGACCCGCCGTCGATAAGCACGCAAAGCGGTATTTCAGTGTCGATGGGTTTTTGTGTCGTTTTATAGATTTGTTCTTCTGTCTTTTCGCGGCCTTTGGTGCGGATGATTTCCGTGTTTTTCGGGACAAAGAAATTGGCGATTTGCACGGCACTCTCCACCAATCCGCCTCCGTTTCCGCGCAAATCGAGCGCAATCGACTTCACGTTCGGATTTTTTTTCAGTTCGAGCAACGCTGTTTTCACTTCTTCCGGCGATGTCTCGGTGAATTGGGTCAGTTGGATGTATCCGATGCCATTGTCGAGCGCGGCATAGTAAGGCACAGAAGGCATTTGTATCTTTTTCCTTACGATGGTGAACGACAGGATGCTATCCTCCACGTAAGGACGATCCACGACGACGCGCACCGGCGTATTGGCTTGGCCTTTCAAGTGGTCGCTCACTTGCGATACCGTCCAATTGAGCGTGGAGTCGTTGTCGATCATGATGATGCGGTCGCCCGGGCGCAATCCCGCTGTTGCCGCAGGGCTGCCTTCATAAGGATCGGCGATGACAACGCCGTTGTTTTTTGTCTGCCGGATGACGGAGCCGATACCCCCGTATTCCCCTGTTGTCGACATTGACATGAAATCGTCGCGCTCGTCGGCGGAAATGTATTCCGTATAGGGATCCAATTCGCGCAGCATGGCATTGATGGCCGTGGTGATTGATTGCTCGGCATCGACAGTGTCGACATAGCGTGTCAGCAGTTCTTTGTACAACGAGTTGAATACCGTCAGATTGCGGGCGGCTGCCGCTTCGTCGCCTTTTCCTCCCACTGCTGCAACGACCGACGGAGCGGCTATTGCCAGCACAACGGCGGCGATCCATTTTCCGGAAATTTTTGTCATATTTGCTTGTTCGATGAAATTGTCGGCTAAATTACGTATTTTTGAACAGATACGAGCCGTCCCGAATGCAAATTCTTGCAAATTCACTCGTTTAGATCCATCCTTTTTGCTTGAATTTTGCGATCAAGGCCAAGTCTTCTTCTGATGGAGCTGTGCCATTTTTATTTTTTTGATAATCCGATTCCCATTTTTGTAGAAGTTTCATAATTTCTGCAGAAACAATCATGTCTCGATGCTCAATATTGCCTAAAGTCCAATCGTTATTTATACTTGTTACTAATATTTTTGTAACTTCAATTTCTGACTTTTGATATTCTTGTTGTTTCTTTTTGAAGTAGCCATTGCTTGCTACAATATTTAATTTGCGCTCAAAAGGAGTTTTGTTTCCTATATGTTCTACCATTTCGTTTACTTTTTTAGAATCTGTTTCTGGGAAAAACGAAGATTGCCATTTTTGCGGCAGAATATGTTCAATTTGCCAATTATCAGGCAACATCTGTTCTTGATGATTGTATGCATAAGATTTAAGGAGCATTCGTACAATATTTCTATGAGGAATGCGTATTTTGTCTTCTAATAGAGATTTGTCTATTTCACGAAATCCAAAATCTGGATGTGGGTCATTGATGATTTTTGCATTTAACTTCATGATATCGCCTTTTACCGCGTTGATAGTGGGAAACAACAAAAAGCGCGTCATCAGTTCTTCAATTAGTTTGTTGAGGAACAGAAGGAATTCGTCATCGAAATTTTCTCTGTTTCGATGTGATAAGTAGTATGTAATGACGGGATATTTCCAAAATTCGTTAGGATAGGAAGTTAATGTGTCTAATGCTTTTCTTATTTTAGAGTTGTTGTCCCAATCTTCCCCCGGAATGTCTTGATTTGTATTGATGACCTTCCAAAGGTTCAATACTGTTTTTAATTCTTCCATCAAGTCTGTTTCAAAGAGTCTGGAGAATTTGTTGGCGGAATAATATTTTCTTACACCCGGGGTTGTGGAGCTAACGTCGTTTTCTTTAGCCCTCAGATAAAACATGTAGTAGTAAAATAATTGTTGAATGCTCTCATGGGCTTCTGCCGCTTCCTTTTCCAAGGCCTTCCATTGACCAATGAAATTGTCTTTTTCTTCATCCTTCAAATTATTGTAGATTTTAGCTTTGAAAATATCTGCATCGGAAAGAGGGAGTCCTCTGTTGTTCAATGTTGAGAATATGGTCAATGCCGTGTCTTGACTGTCCGCGCTAATAGGAAGCAGAATAGCTTGATTCAAAAGAGCATAAATAAAATCATATATCTTTAATGGGGATTTTGTACAATGATCATCATACAATTTCTGAAATAGCAAATAGTTCCTTGAATAATTATCGTTTGCGTCAGAGTTTGCAACTCCGTCTTTAAGGATATTGCGTAAAATGTCATTGCCTTCATTGTCGACAACTTTTGATGTAAGTAGAATGTTGTTATAATCCACTTTCCCAGTGCGATTGTCTGTTCTCCAAATAGCAGGTTCTATTTGACGTATGAAATTTTGTGCAGCATCCGTATGTGCGTCATCTCCATGTATTAATTTTGTGTAAATGGCTCTTAAAAGTAGGAATAATGATGTGATTCGTTGTTGCCCATCTATAATTTCTTGTTCGCCATTCTCGTTTTCAAAAGATACGATGCTGCCTAAGAAGTATGACCCATTGTGGTCAAGTCCTCCAATAGTTGTAGCAAATTCCCAAATGTCTTCAAATAGTGTTTCGATCTGTTCAGAAGTCCACGCATAGGGGCGTTGGTATTCAGGAATTATGAATGGTTTGGTTCTTCCTGTTCTCAGAAGTTCTGATATGCTTTGTTTGTTGACGCTAATTGTTGTTGCCATTTCGTTATAATGATGATTTTGTTATTTTTGACTCACTTTATTAAAGTGTAGTTATTGTCGGCTTTTGATATTGAAATAGTCATCTTCTTAAACCAAATGTCAATATTCTTCCCTTTGACATTAGCTGTTATTTTGCGATGTTTGTCATCCTTGTCTTTGATATTAAGGAATTCGAGAAAATTCTCGAAAGCAGTTGCATTAGCGTTCATTTGATCGTCATAGGCAGCTTTGTTGTTGCCATAGTCGATATCTCCGAAAAACTCTAATATAAGAACTATAGCTTTCCCTATATTTGCTTTATGTGCTTCAATTAACGTTCCTGTTGTAGCAGAAATGAGTTGATAATTTAGGTTTTCAATTTCATTCAGAAACTCGGAATAATCGTTGCCGGTGAAGAGCTCTATGGATTTTATAATCCGCTTTTTCGTATTGAAACCTTTGTCTGAATTTTTTACAGCTGTATCAAGTTTTTCTTTTACTGACTTGTCAAAAGATTCGGATACCTTGGCTTCGATGCCAATAACGGCATCGGATGTCGTTAACAGCCCATCATGGTGTCTGCCGCTTCCACTGCCTAAATCGTATCCCTCGTAAGAAGTCACATGTTCTGGCTGGCATGTATATTTCTTCCCCTTGATGCCAATGGATAATAGGTATTTTTCAATTTCAATTGGAAGGAAGTTTTTCTTTTGTGTCATATATCGAGCAAACTCCATGGCGCTCCGTCCTTCTTTCCATTGCTTTTTGCCGCCAGCAGGCTCTGCATATTTCAACCACGAAAAAAGATCTTGAATAGTATTAGTTTTATGTATTTCTAAATTCATGCAGTGGCCCTTGTTTATTTGTTTGATACGAAAGTACGAAAATAAGCGGAATTTTCACCAACTGATGTCAACTAAAAACAAGATGCAGCCACAAATATTTTGCCGCCAAATAGCCAACAAGAACGGGCGTATTATAAACTCGGACGCACAGAATATTCGAAGCAAACCGACAGCATCCGATGCATGGGCACAAAGATCATGCGCCGGCGGTTTTATTTCATTTGGGCGGCGAGCATATCAATGGCTTTTTGGGCTGATTTGCGCTCGTAAAGGATTCCGTAGACGCATTCCAATATCGGCATGTCGACGCCATAACGCTTGTTCACCTCATGGATGCACTTCGTGCCGTAATAGCCTTCCGCCACCTGCTCCATCTCCATCATGGCGGCCTTCACCGAATAGCCGCGTCCTATGTAAGCGCCAAAATTATGATTGCGGCTGAACTTCGAATAGACCGTCACCAGCAAATCGCCAAGATAGACGGAATCGCAAATGTTGCGCTCGCGAGGATTTGCCACCGAAAGGAATCGCTCCATTTCGCGGATTGCATTCGAAACAAGCATGGCAAGGAAATTATCGCCATTTTTCAATCCATAAATAATGCCGCCGCAAATGCCATAGACATTCTTCAACACAGCTGCATATTCAATGCCTTCCACATCGGTCGACACCACCGTCCGCATCGCCGGCCCGCGCAGGCATCCGGCAAAAGCCTCTGCCAATTCCGCGTCAAGGCTTCCCACCGTCAAATACGACTGCCGCCCCAATGCCACTTCTTCCGCATGGCACGGCCCGCCAATCACAATCTGGCGCTCCGGACGAATGCCATAGAAGTCCGACATGTAAGCCGTCACCAACGCATTTTCGTCCGGCACGATGCCTTTCACGGCACTTGCCATGTATTTCCCGCTCAAATCCACAGAAATTTTCTTCAAGTGCTCTTTTATATAAGGTGACGGCATGGCGAGCAACAGCGTGTCGGCAGCTTCACACACGGCATTGATGTCCGACGAAAACTCGATGCGCGACGTGTCGAAAACCACATCCGACAAATAGACCGGATTGCAATGATTGCGTTCAAAATCGGCAATGCGGTCGTCGCGCCGCATGTACCACAATATTTTTTCGCAGTTTTGCAACAACAGTTTCGCCAATGCAGTAGCCCAACTGCCACCGCCCATGACCGCGATCTTTCCGAGATTAGCCATTTTTTAGAATTTTAAGGTGAACGATACTTCTATTTTTCAGCCGCAGCTATCCATGCAGCCACACTGTCGAGCGCAGGATTCGTCAATTCGAGCTTATACTTCTTGTTTAAGCCGCAAATGTCCTGATGCACTTTTCCCGCGTTTGCTCCGGCAAGGCTTTCCACCGTCAGATAGCCTGCCTTTTGCAAAGGAGCCACCCATTCCTCCGGCACACCGATTGCCACATACGCTTCCGCCTTGTCGCGACGAGCCGTCTTTTCAGGACGCATTTGCGGGAAGAACAGCACTTCCTGTATTGCCGTCTGCCCCGTCATCAGCATCACAAGGCGGTCCATGCCAACGCCCATTCCCGACGTAGGAGGCATGCCATATTCCAACGCGCGGATGAAATCCTTGTCGATTATCATTGCCTCGTCGTCGCCCTTTTCGCTCAAACGCATCTGTTCCACAAAACGCTCGTATTGATCGATCGGATCGTTCAATTCAGAATATGCATTGCACAACTCTTTTCCGTTGACCATCAACTCGAAACGCTCCGTCAATTCCGGATTGCTGCGATGGCGCTTCGTCAACGGCGACATCTCTATCGGATAATCAATGATAAACGTAGGCTGGATATACGTGCCTTCACACTTCGCTCCGAAAATCTCATCGATGAGCTTGCCTTTTCCCATCGTCTCGTCGGCTTCCACCCCGATGCGGGCGCACACGTCGCGAAGTTGCTGCTCGTCCATGCCGGTAATGTCGATGCCGGTGTGTTCGCGGATGGCATCAATCATCGTCACGCGGCGGAACGGCGCTTTGAAGCTAATCACGTTGTCGCCCACTTTCACTTCCGTCGTGCCATTCACATCCAAGCATATTTTTTCCAACATGCGTTCCGTGAATGCCATCATCCAGTTGTAATCCTTATAAGCGACATAAATCTCCATGCACGTAAATTCCGGGTTGTGCGTGCGGTCCATGCCCTCGTTGCGGAAATTCTTCGAGAACTCGTAAACGCCCTCGAAGCCGCCCACAATCAGCCGTTTCAAATACAATTCATCGGCTATGCGCAAATACAACGGGATGTCGAGCGCATTATGGTGCGTGATGAAAGGACGCGCCGCCGCGCCGCCCGGTATGGGTTGGAGTATCGGCGTTTCGACCTCCATATAGCCATGATTGTTGAAATATTCACGCATCGAATTGTAGACCTTTGTCCGCTTGATGAAAATATCTTTCACTCCGTCGTTCACCACCAAGTCGACATAACGCCTGCGATAGCGCAATTCGGGGTCCTCAAAGGCATCGTAAACCACGCCATCTTTCGTTTTCACAATCGGAAGCGGGCGCAACGACTTGCTCAGCATCCGTATCTCGCGAGCATGGACGGTGATTTCTCCCGTCTGCGTGCGGAAGACGAACCCCTCCACCCCGACAAAATCGCCGATGTCAAGCAATTTTTTGAAAAACACATTGTACAAATCCTTGTTTTCGTCCGGACAAATATCGTCGCGGCTCACATACACTTGTATCCGGCCATCGGCATCTTGCAATTCCATGAACGACGCTTTTCCCATCACGCGGCGGCTCATCATCCGCCCCGCGATGCGCACATTGCGCGGCTCGGCGTCGTCCTTAAAATTTTCTTTGATTTCCTTCGTGTGCCCCGTCACTTCATATTCAGCGGCTGGATAAGGCTCAATGCCCATTTTACGCAATTCGGAGAGGCTGTTGCGTCTCACGATTTCTTGTTCGCTCAGATCAAGTATATTATTCATCGAATTTTATTTTAATCATGCTTTAATAAAATGCAAATTTACGAACAATCCGCTGTTTCCACAAAAAAACTGTGTAATTTTGCGTAACGACAAACTTATCGACCATGATCCACAAATACGATTACCTCGTGATAGGCTCCGGCATCGCCGGCATGAGTTTCGCGCTGAAAGTGGCGGAAACAGGCAGGGTTGCACTCATTTGCAAATCCGGCATAGAAGAAGCAAACACCTACTACGCGCAAGGTGGCGTGGCTTCCGTCACCGACCTCCGCGTCGACAATTTCGAAAAGCACATAGAAGACACCATGATCGCCGGCGACTTCCTCAGCGACCGCGCCGCCGTCGAGAAGGTTGTGAAAGGCGCGCCCGCCCAAATCAGGCAACTCATCGAATGGGGCGTGAACTTCGACAAGAAAGACGACGGGCAATTCGACCTCCACCGCGAAGGCGGGCATTCGGAATTCCGGATTCTCCACCATGCCGACAACACCGGCGCGGAAATTCAGGACAGCCTCATACGCGCCTTGAAGTCGCACCCCAACATCGACCTGTTTGAAAACTATTTCGCCGTAGAAATCATCACGCAACATCACTTGGGGAAAATCGTCACCCGACGCACCCCCGACATCACCTGCTACGGCGCATACATCCTAAACCCGAACACAAAAAAAGTCGACACTTTCCTTTCGAAAGTCACCGTAATGGCAACCGGCGGCATCGGGCAAGTGTACACGACCACCACCAATCCCCCTGTCGCCACCGGCGACGGAATAGCCATGGTGTACCGCGCCAAAGGGACAGTCAAAGACATGGAATTCATCCAATTCCACCCCACCGCGCTCTACCACCCGGGCGACCGCCCGTCGTTTCTCATCACGGAAGCCATGCGCGGCTACGGCGCCGTATTGCGCACCCTCGACGGAAAAGAATTCATGCAAAAATACGACCCCCGCTTGTCGCTCGCTCCGCGCGACATCGTGGCGCGAGCCATCGACAACGAAATGAAAATGCGTGGCGACGACCATGTGTACTTGGACGTGACCCACAAAGATGCCGACGAAACGCGCCACCACTTCCCGAACATCTACGCCAAATGCAAAAGCCTCGGCATCGACATCACAAAAGACTACATACCCGTAGCGCCGGCAGCCCACTACCTATGCGGCGGCATCAAGGTGGACCTCGACGCGCGCTCGTCGATCGACCGCCTCTATGCTGTCGGCGAGTGTTCTTGCACAGGGCTTCATGGCGGCAACCGGCTGGCTTCCAATTCGCTCATCGAAGCCGTCGTGTATGCCGACGCGGCCGCACGCCACAGCATGGCAAACATCGGCCACTACACGTGGCGCGACGACGTGCCCGAATGGAACGACGAAGGCACCATGCACAACGAAGAGATGGTGCTCATCACGCAAAGCCTCAAAGAAGTGAACCAAATCATGAGCGCATACGTCGGAATAGTCCGCTCCAACCTTCGCCTCGACCGCGCTTGGAACCGCCTCGACATACTGTACGAAGAAACGGAAAAGCTGTTCAAGCAAAGCAAGGCATCGCGCGAGATATGCGAGCTGCGCAACCTCATAAACGTGGGCTATCTCATTATGAGGCAAGCAAAAGAACGCCACGAATCGCGAGGCTTGCACTATTCCATCGACTACCCTCCGGAAAGACGCCGATTGTGAAAAAACCTTTATTTTCGCCCGCAGATTTGGTTGGAAAAATTAGAACCTTTATATTTGAAAAACTTTATTATTCGACCTAACATTAACTAACTATAACTTTAAAATTCTATTATGAAAAAAATCTTTCTAACCCTTGCCGCGCTCGCCATCGCGACTGTCGGCAACGCTCAGAGCATTGAAGTGACGAGCGACACTCCGCTGCCCATCGCAGAAGGTAGTGCCTACTCGCCTGTCATCAGTCCGACGGGCGACTATGTGCTGGTGACATCCGGCACAATGAAAGGATTGCAAAAGTACGACCTTGCCACCGGCGAGCTCTCCACCGTCACAACCGACGAAGGCGCCGGCTACAACGTCAAAATTTCCAACGACGGGCGCATGATCGTATATCGCAATTCAGTGTTCAAAAACCGTTTGCGTTACAATTCCGTGAAAATGCTCGACATGCAAACCGGAAAAACCTCCGTTTTGGTGAAAGACTCCCGCAACCTGACAGCTTTTGCGGCAGTCGACGGCACAGGCCTTGCGCTTGAAAACGGGGAAGTGAAGACAAAACGCCTCGCAGGCAAAAAGATTTCCGCTCCTGCCATTGCCAGCATTTCCAATGGAAACTTGATGCTGACAAAAAACGGCAAAACCGAAAAGTTCAACCCGAAAGGCGAAACTCGCTACCTCTGGCCGTCGGTATCCCCCGATGGAAAGAAAGTGCTGTTCACCATTCCTGAAAACGGCATCACAGCCTATGTTTGCGACATCGATGGCAACAACCTCACCCGCCTCGGACGCCTCAGCGCGCCGAAATGGATGGGCAACGATTGGGTTGTCGGCATGGTCGACAAAGACAACGGCGAAACAATCACCGAATCGACTATTTTCGCCGTGCGCGCCGACGGAGCTGCCTACACAGCCTTGACCGACGGTTCGCAAATTTGCCTGTATCCCTCGGCAACGGCCGACGCTTCGAAAATCGTCTACAACACTGCCGATGGAAAAATCCGCTTGATGAACGTAACAATCAAATAACACGGAATTATGAAATACATCAAATACATCTTATCAGCCGCCGTTTGCTTGTCAGCGGCCATAGGACTTACGGCTGAAGACAAAGCCTTCAACGAAGCCCGAATTTATGTCAATCCCGGCCATGGCGGATGGGGATCCGGCGACCGCAACTTGGTCACCATCAACCACGCCCTTGGCGACACGACCGGTTTCTATGAAACAAACACCAACCTCCGCAAAGGATTGCAACTCTACCACGACCTCGTCGACAACGGAGCAGCAGAAGTGATGCTCTCCCGCACATTGAACGGCATCGATGACGACTGCGTGAAAGACGGCGTTCCGCAAATCGTCAATCTTTCAGCCATTTGCGAAGACGTCGAAGCCAACAACATCGACTACTTCATCTCGATCCACTCCAACGCTGCCACCGAAGGCGCTGCCACCAACTACCCGTTGGTGCTCTACCGCGGCACCAACGATGCAGTGGGCAACGGCTTGGTCGATGCGAAAAACATGGGACTTGCCGCTTGGCCGTACATCAACAATAACGGCATTACCTACAAGTCGCACTACACAGGCGAAGACGACTCGAACGTGCGCGGCGACATATCGTTCATGGGTGGCTCCTTGACAACGATGGGCTACACCGGCTACTACGGCGTGCTTCGCCATGGAGCCGACGGCTACCTCATCGAAGGCTGCTTCCATACCTACCATCCTGAACGCCACCGCCTGCTCAACGTCGACTATTGCCGCCAAGAAGGCATGCGCTACGCTCGCGCCATCCGTGCATGGTTCAACGGCCCGACAGAGACCACCGGCGACATCATGGGCACGGTGAAAAACGCATTGCATCCGCTCGAAAACAACCTTTATTCCTACAAGGCAGCTTCGATGGACGCTTATGCTCCGCTCAACGAATTTACAGTGAAATTGATGAAAGACGGGCAAGAAATAGCAACCTACACGACCGACAAAGAATACAACGGCGTGTTCGTATTCGAAAAACTTGCCCCGGGCAAATACACGCTCGACTTCACGGCATCGCCCGATTGGCATCCTTACACGGAAGAAATCGAAGTGGTTGCCAACACGACGGTGTTCACCAACGTCCGTCTCACCGACATCAACGAAGAGCTTCCCGATCCCGATGCTCCGGAACCCGAAGTGGAATACTACACGCATCCTGAACAAGACGGCGACATCGCTGCCGGCAACAGCTACGAATTCACGCCGGGCGAAACCGTCGACATCCAAGGACTTGAAGGCCTCACCGTGCGCCGTGCCATCCTCCGCGACGGCAAATACTACGTGCTTGCCCACGATGCTGAACGCACGCCACACCTGATGGTAGTCAATCCGGCAGACGGAACAAGCAAAGAAATGAGCCTTGAGGGACTCGTCACGGAAGGTTTCAACGGCAAAAACATGTCGTGGACGCTTTCAGACATCGCCTTCACCAACGACGGCGTGCTCGTCGGAACTAACTCCGTCGTAATCGGACGCGAAAACAACGCTTATTGCAACGGCGACTTCTACATGTATGCATGGAAAGGCGACGACACCACGCCGCTCGAAGATGCCAAACCGACGATTGTCACTACATTGCCGACCAACACCTCCAACAGCTTGGCGCAAGCCGGCAACAACTATTCGAACTTGATTGCCAACTCTATCGCCATCAACGGCAACTTCGACGAGTTCAGCTTCTATTTCGATTCTCACGCCGGTGACGCTTGGAACACGAATTACGGTCTTCGCCATGTTGTTTGGACAATGAAAGACGGCACGATGACAAACTATGAAGCAGTCGATGCCAATGCAGAGTACGACGAAACAATGTTTGGCGAAGACGCCATGATGACGCTTTCCCCGCTCGGATTGAACCGCATCATCTTCGACGGAAGCCAAATCTCCACCAAAGAATTTGAAATCAGCTTGGCCGAAGGAGTCTCGATCGAACATCCGGGTCTCAACGACGACGAAGTGGCAGTGGAAGCCGCAGGTTCCAACTACTTCCGCTATGCAGACGACATCTTCATGGCAACCCCGACGTTCAATGCCGACGACAATTCCTATGGCGTAAACCTCTACAACATCACCGACGGCCTCGACAAAGCCGAGAAATTGGCACAAGTCGACAACCTTCTCTCCACGGAAGGCCGCCAGCCGATGAACGCATTCGGCGTAGTGCGCAATGCCGACATCGACCTCTACTTGATGGCCGGCAACAAAATCGCGAAAGTCACTACGGAAGGCATCGAGCAAGCAACGGAAATGGCACGCATTTTCGCTTACAACTTGAAAACTGAAAAAGACGGCGAAGACGCCTACACGTTGTCGTTCAACACGATTATCCCCGCGACTGAAGCATCGGTAAATCTCATCAACACCCATACAGGTGAAGTCGAGCTTACCATTCCTGCAACAGGAGCAAACTGTGAATACACGGCAACCGTACAGAAATCCGATGTGGCAGAAAATACAAACTACACATGGGAAGCAGCCGTCAAAGCCGGCAATGTGACATCGTTCAAAGAATTTGACGTTCAACAATTGTTTACAAGCCCTTACGGCATCGCCGTCAACAATAATCCTGCAAACGTATACTTCGGCAACGTCTACGTCTCCAACACGACAGAAGGCGAAACACCCGATGGCAACGTAGGCGTAGGCATCTACGAATACGCCCCTAACGGCGATAACATATCTTCAAGCGATGTTTCTGCCGGGATCGAATGGACAGGCGTGGCAGGGCAAGGCCCGCGCCGCATTGCAGTTGCAGCCGATGGCCGCATCTTTGCTTCCGACTACAGCACCGAAAATGCCGGCATCTACGTGATCGATCCTGACACTTGGACCGGCACTCCGCTATTCAAAGACGCTGTCAACGACGGCAACGGCTCGTTGACAGTCAACGGCACGTACGTTGGCGGCCGCATGGTGGCAGTCGGCGTGCGCGGCGAAGGCGAATCCACGCAACTCTATGCAGCCGACGCAACGGCATCGGGCGCTAGTTGGAAAAAATTCGTCAACCGCTACGATATCGGCACTGCATCCGAATGGTCGACAGCTCCTTCCTATTCCGCAGCAGCTTCGAGCTACATCGGAAACGAGAACAGCTCAATCGTGCCGGTATCCACCGGCTTCTGGGCAGCGCAATTCCGCGGTCAAGGCAGCAGCTCCGTGGCTAATCCGTGCTTGTTCTACTTCAGCGACGAGCAAGGCGATGCCGTCTACGACACTTCGGAAATAGACGACAAGGAATCGAGCAACGGCGCATTGGCAGTCGACGAAAAGACAGGAACTGTGGCTCACAGCTTCGGCGGCGGCGTGCGCGTGTTCCACTACCGCCTCAACTACGAAGGCATACCGCAAGTGGAATTGCTGTTCGAAAAACCGCTTGACCAAACCCCGCTCAACTCGTTTGCATTCGACTATGCAGGCAACCTCTACGTAGTCTCAGGCGATGGCAAGATCGGATTCTATGGCATGCCCACAAACGACAACTCAATCACTGTTCCGGCGAAAGACCAAATCGTATTCGGCTTCGACTCCGTGGAAGAGCTTGAAAGCGCAGCGAAAGCAAGCGTCTACCCGAATCCTGCATCCGACGTTGCTACCGTGACGGCAGGCTGCCCGATCGAACGCATTGCAATCTACAACGCAGCAAGCGGCGCTGAAGCGCTCAACGTGGCCGGAAACGGACAAAACGAAATGACAATCGACGTTGCCGGACTTTCGAAGGGCGTTTACATTGTCAGAATCAACAATGTCCACACGTTGAAATTGATCAAACGATAAATTTATCGATTTCCAAACAGAGCGCGCTTTCCGGAAAACGTCCGGAAGGCGCGCTTTCTTTTTCTTCGTTGGCAACGATGAATTATTTTCCGTAATTTTGCATCACACAATCAAAATATATGAAACTTCAAATAAGTCTCTTACTCGCAGCCGCAAGCATCGCCGGATGCGCAGGCTCGCAGGGAAAACAAACCGCCAACGGCTCGACAACGCCGGAAACCGCGCCAACGGTAGTGTTCAACGCCGACAGCGCTTATGCCTACGTGCAGCGCCAATGCGATTTCGGGCCGCGCGTTCCCAATTCCGAAGCCCATCGGGAATGCGGCGACTGGATGGCAGCCGAGCTTCGCAGCCGCGGAGCCAACGTGACCGAGCAACGAATGAAACTAAAAGCATTCGACGGCACAACGCTCGATGCGCGCAACATCATCGCCGAATTTTATCCCGAAAAAGAACGGCGCGTGCTGCTGCTCGCCCATTGGGATTGCCGCCCGTGGGCCGACAACGACCCCAATCCGGACAACCATAGGCATCCGGTCGACGGAGCCAACGACGGCGCAAGCGGAACCGGCGTGTTGCTCGAAATGGCACGATTGCTTCAAAGCCACGAGCCCTCCATAGGCGTCGACATCCTGCTGGTAGATGCCGAAGATTGGGGAGAGACCGAGGGCGACGAAAGTTCGTGGGCGCTCGGAACACAATATTGGTTGCAATACCCTCACCGCAAAAGCTACGCCATGCCCGAATATGGCATCCTTCTCGACATGGTAGGCAATGCCGATGCATCGTTCAAAAAAGAATACTTCTCACTTCGATTCGCGTCCTCCATCGTGGAGAAAATATGGAAAACCGCCGAACAGCTCGGCTATTCGTCGAAATTCCCCGACACGGAAGGAGGCGCCATCACCGACGACCATCTGTTTGTCAACGCGGCCGGAATCCCGTGTGTCGACATCATCGACCAGCGCACCGACTCCCAAACCGGATTCTTCCCGCAATGGCACACGACAGACGACAAAATGACCCACATCGACCGTTCCACGCTTAAAGCCGTCGGACAAACCGTCGCCACGCTGCTATTCGAAAAATAATGGCAAATCCGTCGCACGGTCCGCGAAAAAAACGTAACTTCGCTGTCGATTAGCGCGCATCAGAATGAAAGAAACCCTCCATCTCACCCAAGAACAAAAACTCCAACAACGACTTTCGCCGCAACAAGTGCAATTCGTCAGGCTGTTGGAGATGAATCGCGTTGAAATGGAGGATGAAGTGCGCCATGAAGTTCTCGACAATCCGGCAATTCAAGTGTCCGACAGCGACGAATCCGGACAGCACGACGATTTCAACGAATCGGGCAACGACAACGAAGACGACGGTTCTGCCAATGAAATAAAGCCCGATCCCGACATGCGCGACAACGACGATGACGACGACAACGACGACATTCCGGCATATCGACTGAACATATCCAACCACAGCGCCGACGACAAGGCCTATGAGCCGGTAGCCACATCCGAAAACTCGCTCATCGACTATCTCACCGAGCAAATCAACGAACAGGACTTAACCGAAAATCAACGCAAAATAGCCGATTACATCATCGGCAACATCGATTCCAACGGCTATCTGACGCGCTCGGTATCGGCTATTTCCGACGATCTGATTTTCCAGACAGACCTCAATGTGTCGGAAGATGAGATTTCCACCGTGTTGCAAATGATACGCGACCTCGACCCTGCCGGCGTGGGAGCAGTCGATTTGCGCGACTGCCTGTTGCTGCAATTGGAAAGATTGAGCGGAAGCGCCGACAACATGGCGGCCTACGATATCATCGACAAATATTTTGTCGAATTTTCGAAAAAACATTACGACAAAATCATATCGGCGATGAAAATCTCCGCAGAAGATTTTCGCCGTGCGCTCGACATCATTCGCGCGCTCAACCCGAAGCCGGGAAGCCTCTACGGAAGCGCCGACAATGCCAAGGCCCAGCACATCATACCCGATTTCAGCGTCGAAATCGACGGCGACACCATCACGCTCACATTGCTCAACAACATTCCGGATTTGCAGATCGAGGAAAGTTTTCAAGCGATGTACGACAGCCTGTCGACAAAAAAGCCTCGAAACAGAAACGAAGAAGAAGCAAACCGCTTCGTCAAAGACAAATACGAATCGGCATCGGCATTCATTGCCATGTTGCGCCAACGGCAAACCACGCTTTTCAACACGATGCGGGCCATTGTCGACCGCCAAAAAGATTTTTTCCTCACCGAAGACGAATCGTCCCTGCGGCCAATGGTGCTGAAAGACATTGCCGCCGACACCGGCTACGACATCTCCGTCATATCCCGCGCCACATCGGGAAAATACGTCATGACGCAAGGCGGAATCTATCCGCTCAAATTTTTCTTCAACGAAGGAATGCGCCGCGATTCCGGAGAAGACGTGTCGACGCGCGAAATTCAATCCTCTTTAAAACAGCTCATCGAAAAAGAAGATAAAAACAAGCCATATTCCGACGAGCAACTTTGCGCACTGCTGAAAGAAAAAGGCTATGAAATAGCCCGTCGAACCATCGCGAAATACCGCGAACGGCTGGGATTCCCCGTAGCAAGACTGAGAAAAGAACTTTAAAACCACATATCGAAATGGAATTAGAATCGAAAATAATGACAATGGAAGAAAAGACAATGCGCGCCATCCACTATGCATCGTCTGTCATCTCTTTCATATTCAATCCATTGTTGATGCCCACCTACGGCATGATCATTGCATTTTGGCTTTCCACCCTGCAAATACTGCTGACTACCGACAAAATAACCGTCATTGCCGCCGTGGCATTGATGACGTGCGTCGTGCCGCTCGTGCTGTTCGTATTGATGCGCCGTTTCAAGATATTGACCGACGTGCATCTGAACGTGCAAAAAGAACGCTTCATCCCCTATACAATCACGGTGGTTTGCTACGTGGTCTGCGCGCTCTACCTCTTCAACATCAACGCGCCGACATGGATGTGGATGTTTATGTTTGGCGGAGCTTCGGCCGCATTCATTTCCCTTGTAGTCAACTTCTTCTGGAAAATCAGCGCACACATGGCCGGCATTGGCGGACTAATCGGCTTGTTGTGCAAAATCAACAGTTGCGGCGACGGCATATTCGACTTGATGCCCGTGATTTGCACCATGATCATCGTGGCCGGAATCCTCGGCACATCGCGCATCGCCATGGAACGCCACACGCTATGGCAAGTGCTTACCGGCGCCCTAAACGGATTTTTGTGCGTTTTCTTAATATAACCAATCATAACTAATTCATATGAACCCGATTGTTAGCATCATCATGGGCAGCACTTCCGACCTGCCCGTGCTTGAAAAAGCAGCAAAATTGCTCGACGATTTCGAAATACCGTTTGAGTTGAATGCGTTGTCGGCCCACCGCACGCCGGAAGAAGTGACCGATTTCGCCCGCAACGCGAAAGCACGCGGACTGAAAGTGATTATTGCCGCAGCCGGCATGGCAGCGCATTTGCCCGGCGTCATCGCCGCGCAAACCACCGTACCGGTTATCGGCGTGCCCATCAAATCGTCGCTCGAAGGAATGGATGCGCTGCTCGCCATCGTGCAAATGCCTCCGGGCATTCCGGTTGCCACCGTCGGAATCAATGCCGGACTGAACGCTGCCATTCTTGCCGTGCAGATGCTTGCCTTGACCGACGAGAAAATTGCAGCCAAATTTGAAAACTACAAGCAAGGGCTTGCAGCAAAAATCGTGAAAGCCAACGAAGAATTGTCGCGCATATCCTACAAATTTAAAACCAACTAAATGAACGATTTCGACTATCGCCGACGCATTTCGTCGAACGTGGAAATTGGCGACATCCCGTTAGGGGGCGACAATCCGATTCGCATCCAATCGATGACGTCCGTCCCGACGCTCGACACCGAGGGCGCAGCGGCTCAATGCCGGCGCATATTCGATGCCGGCGCCGACTATGTGCGGCTGACGGCGCAAGGCGTGCGCGAGGCGGAAAACATCGGGAAAATCCGCGTCCTGCTCCACAGCGAAGGCTACACGAAACCGCTTGTCGCCGACATCCACTTCAACCCCAAAGCGGCATACGCTGCCGCTGCCGCCGCCGACAAAGTGCGCATCAATCCGGGCAATTTCGTCGACGCGCCGCGCACTTTCAAAAAAATAGAATACACCGACGACGAATACCTTGCCGAAATCGACAAAATCCGCCACGCGTTTGTCCCGTTTCTCAATCTTTGCCGCGAACACCACACGGCGGTGCGCATCGGTGTGAACCACGGCTCACTTTCCGACCGCATCATGAGCCGCTATGGCGACACGCCGGCCGGAATGGTGGAATCGGCCATGGAATACCTGCGGATCTGCCGCGAAGAAAATTTCAAGGATGTTGTCGTCTCAATCAAATCTTCCAACACCTCGGTGATGGTCGAGACCGTTCGCCGAATGGCAAACGCCATGGGAAAAGAAGGCATGGCCTTTCCGCTCCACTTGGGAGTGACAGAAGCCGGCGACGGCGAAGACGGACGCATCAAGTCGGCCGTGGGAATAGGCACATTGCTCGCCGAAGGCATCGGCGACACAATTCGCGTTTCGCTCAGCGAAGACCCCGAACTGGAAATTCCGGTCGCGCAAAAGTTGGCCGGATACATCGCTGCCCGAAGCAACCACGCCCCGATCCACGGGCATTTCTGCCACGGCTACGACCCCTTGGCTCCGGCTCCGCGCGCCACTCGGGCCATCGGCAAAATAGGAGGCTCGAACCCGCCGGTTGTCATTTCCCGTGAGGCATACGCCGACTGCGACACGCCTCCGGATTTTCTGCTCCGGGAAATGGCAAACATCGTGGAAGCCGACGCTTCCCAACCGGCAAATGAAATTATCGCCCGCCTGCGGCCGGACAGCGTCCTGCTGCTATCATCGCGCCATCAAAACCCCACCGGCGAATTGCAAGCATGCATCCACGCCTTGACCGATGCCGGCTGCGACACGCCTGTGGTGATACGCCTGTCCTATCCGGATTCCGATCCGGAAGACGTGCAAATCAAAGCCGGCGCGGATTTCGGAACGCTGGCGCTCAACGGCGTTTGCAACGGCATCCTGCTGGAAGCGCCAAACATCGAACGGCAAAGCGACACCGTGCGATTCGCATTCTCAATCTTGCAAGCCGCACGCCTGCGCATAAGCAAGACGGAATACATTTCCTGCCCGTCGTGCGGACGAACGCTTTACGACTTGCAACGCGCCGTGCACGAAATAAAAGCGGCGACATCCCATCTGAAAGGGCTTAAAATCGGAATCATGGGATGTATCGTCAACGGTCCGGGCGAGATGGCAGATGCCGACTATGGATATGTGGGCGCCGCTGCCGGAAAAGTGAGCCTTTACAAGGGCCGCACATGCGTAGAGCGAAACATCCCGCAAGAAAACGCGCTTGCCCGCCTTGTCGAACTCATTAAAGAAGGAGGCGACTGGGTCGACCCCGATTAATTTTCAAACCGGAAAAAATCCATGCCGGCAAAACAATCGGCCTCTCGCGCCGCCATTGGCTTTGCCGGCATTTGTCGTTTTCATGCAAAAATAAAAGATGCCAATTCAATAGAATTTAATTGCATAATCTAACTAATAACGTTAACTTTGCAAAAATTATACATTCTGTGAAGAGTGGATATTTTTTACTCGTTACCGTCGATTTTTTTGCACACGCCCTATTGCAACGGCAATACGGGTGACCCCAAGAAATGCGCCGAAATGAAACAATCTATTCCACACCCAATATTGACACATTCGTAATGAAAAAAATCAAAATAGCATTAATCGCCGCTATATGCTTGCTTGCAGGCGCGTGCGATTCAAGCAAAAAAATTGTCTATCTGCAAAATTTGGATCCGAGCACGCAAGAAGCGACAAGAGCCGATCGCGGCATTACAATCCAACCCAAAGACATCCTTTCCATCGTTGTCACATGCAAAGATCCGGAATTGGCAGCCATGTTCAATCTTCCCGTCGTAAACTACCAAACGAATTCTGAAATTATCGAACGCGGCAGAGGGACGAGGCAAGTGCTGGGATATGCCGTCGACGAAAACGGCGAAATCAATTTCCCCGTGCTGGGAAAATTGAAAGTGGCGGGGCTCAGCCGTTGGGAACTCCAAGAAAAAATCAAAAAAGAGCTCACCTCCCGCAACTTGCTTAAAGACATGATTGTCACCGTGGAATTCAAAAACTTCAAAATCTCCATTCTCGGAGAAGTGACAGCTCCGGGATCGTACAATATCGAAGGCGACAAAGTCACCATCCTCGAAGCGTTGAGCATGGCAAAGGATTTGACAATCTACGGGCAACGCGACCAAGTGTACGTGATTCGCGAAGAAAACGGCAACCGCACCATCTACAAAATGGACCTTCGCTCGACCGATCTTTTCGACTCTCCCGCCTACTTCCTGAAACAAAACGACATCATATACGTCCAGCCAAACAAAGTGAAGGCCGGACAATCGACAGTCAACGAAAACAATCTTAAATCCGTCGGTCTCTGGATTTCCATCGCGTCGCTCTTGGCATCGGTGGGAACGCTTGTCGTCAGCATCATCCGCGACTAAAACAAGACCGTTTCATCCAAAACTTTATCTAAATGGCTACATTTGAAAAAGACACGCAAGAAATCGAATCGGGAGAACTCAAAAGCTCCGGCATCCAATTGAGCGAAATCATAAATTGGACTTTTACCCACAAATTGTTCATCGCCATATCGGTGATTGCATGCTTGGCGTTGGGCATATTCTATGCGAAACACAGCCAGCCCATCTACGAGCGCAGCAGCAGCGTGATGCTCCGCACGGATGCCAACGGGCAATCGCAAATCAGCGAATTGGCCGCTTTCTCCGACCTCGGCATCGGCGGCACGAACATCGACGTATACAACGAAATGCAGGCATTCCAATCGCCGGTATTGATGCTCGATGTCGTGAACCGGCTCAAACTGAACGTGACCTACACCAACAAGAATTGGATTGGACGCATCAACGACTTGTACACAAATTCGCCGTTGTCGGCCGAATTTTCGAATATCCCCGAAAAATACGACGGGAAAAAATTACGTCGTTTTTCTTTTCTCACTGAAAAAAGAGCCGACGGGAAAATCGACATCAGCGAATTTCGCATCAATAACAAAGAAATAGACGCGGAAATGACGGCGACACTCGGGAAACCGTTCAAAACGCCGGCAGGAACCATCGTGCTCCATGCCACGAATTTCTATAATTCGAATTTCGAAAAGGCCGTGACGGTGAATTACGCATTGCCCGAAGTGACTGCAAAAAGCAATTCTGCCCGTCTCAGCGTAAACCTCGCCGACAAAAACTCCACCGTCATCAACTTTTCATACACCGACCCGTCTGCAAAACGGGCCGAGGACGTGTTGCAAACACTGCTCGCCGCCTACAACGACGAATGGAAACGCTACACAAGCGAATCGACCCTCAACACAGCCAAATTCATCAACGAGCGATTGACCGTGATTGAAAAGGAATTAAGCTCCGTCGATGAGAACATTGCAAAATTCAAAAGCGACAACCAATTGCTTGACATCAACGCTGAAACAATGCAAGTGACCTCGGAATCGAGCAAATACTCCGACTTGACGTTCCAAACAAGCAACCAATTGGCCGTGGCGCGATTCATCCGCGAATACCTCACGGACAAGACAAAGGAATACGATTTGCTCCCGTCCAACTCCGGAATTGAAAGCCAAAGCATCGAATCGCAAATTGCGGAATACAACAAACTGCTCCTCGACCGACAACGCCTCGCAGCCGGAAGCAGCGACAACAACCCGCTTGTGGCCGACCTCAACGAGCAATTGAAAATGTTGCATTCCGCCATTCAAAAATCGGTCGACAACCACATTAGCAGCCTTGAAATACAATTGGCACGGCTCACCGACCAAGAAATGTCGATTGCCAACCGCATTTCGTCCAGCCCTGAAAAGGCAAAGGACCTCATTTCCATCGAACGTCAGCAGCAAATCAAAGGCGAGCTGTATCTCTATTTGCTCCAGAAACGGGAAGAAAACGAATTGCAAGCAAGCATCACCGTCAACAACACCCGTCTTATAAAGCCGGCCACAGGAAACGACGCGCCGGTTTCGCCAAAAACAGCAATCATCTACATGGCTTCGTTGATTCTCGGTTTGGCCATACCCTACGGCTACATGTTCCTGTCCAGCATGTTCAACACGACCGTCCGCAACCGCAAAGACATCGAAGTACTGACCGCACCGTTTATCGGCGAGATTCCACAAATAGGCAAACCGCAACGCTTGAACAGTTTCCGAAGAAAATTCTTCCCAAAAGAAGAGGAAGACAATGCACCGAGAATTGTTGTCGAGAGCCACAACCGCGATGCCGCAAACGAAGCATTCCGCGCGGCACGCACCAATTTGGACTTCATGATTGGCAACAACAATCAGACCGAAACCATTCTCATCACCTCATATTTCCCGGGTAGCGGCAAATCGTTCATTTCTGCCAATATGGCAACCGTGACTGCCTTGAAAGGAAAGAAAGTTGCCGTAATCGACCTCGACATCAGAAAAGGCACATTCTCCAAACTCGTGCATTCTCCGCGCAAGGGCGTATGCACCTATCTGAACGGGCTTTGCTCGCTCGACGAAATCATTGTCGAAGGGGCAAATTCCGGACTGCCTTTCGACACGATCCCGACAGGACAGTTGCCTCCGAATCCGGCAGAATTGCTCCTTTCCGAACGATTGGACGAAATGGCCGCAGAATTGAAAAAACGCTACGACTACATCTATTTGGATTGCGCTCCTGCATTTGCAGTGACCGACACCAACATCATTTCCCGCATTGCTGACCGCACGATGTTCGTCATTCGCGTAGGGCTGATGGATCGACGCATTCTGCCCGAAGTGGAACGTCTCTACCACGAAGGCATCTACAAAAATTTTGCCATCATCCTCAACGGATGCGAAAACACATCCGGCAAATATGGGAAATACAGCAACTATGGCTACGGATACGGCTATGGATATGGCTCAACATCCTCATTTTCAGGCGTAGGGGGAGCACAGAAAAAGACTGAATCCCAACGAAAGTCTTCAAAAACCCGATGGGAAATAGTGGAAGTGGACGATGAATAGATAATCTGCCATGTTGCGCTTGTTCAACACAAAAAAAAGCATCGAGCAAACCGGAATATTAACCGGATTCGTCGACCGCCATACGCACCTCCTGCCGGCAGTCGACGACGGCTTCCCCACGGCAGAAAAAAGCCTCGAAGCCATTGCGCGAATGGAACAAGCCGGCGTGGCTGAAGTGTGGCTCACTCCGCATATCATGGAAGATTATCCCAACACCACCGATGCGCTGCGCAGCCGATTCGACGATTTGGGCAATGCCTATACGGGAAAGGTGCAACTCCGGCTCGCTGCCGAATATATGATCGACAGTTTGTTTCTCGAACGTTGGGGCAAGCGCGACTTGCTGACAATGGGTGAGAAAAATGTACTTGTCGAAACGCGATGCCTTTTCCCGCCGATGGAGATGGAAGGCGTGCTCGGCGAAATGCTCAACGCGGGATATCGCCCCATTCTTGCCCATCCCGAACGCTACCGCTACATGGACAAGGCGCGCTACCGCCGCATCAAAGGCATGGGCGTGAAATTCCAGCTCAACTTGGGTTCGGCCGTCGGAGGCTACGGGAAAGAAGCCCGCAACAAAGCGGAATGGCTGTTGGAAGAAGGCATGTACGACCTCATGGGAAGCGACGTCCACACGTTGCGCTTCTACGACAACATGGTGTCGATGCCCCTGCCGGCTTCCGTGGCGAAACGGATAGCAGCGATACCCAATCAACTTTAAAAACCGACTAAACAACAATAATTATGAACATCGCGATTGTTGGCACAGGCTATGTGGGACTCGTTTCCGGTACATGTTTCGCCGAAATGGGCAACCATGTGACTTGCGTCGACATCGACAAAAATAAAATTTCCCGCCTCACGGCAGGCGAAATTCCCATCTACGAGCCGGGACTTGACGAAATGGTGGAAAGAAACCGCCGTGAAAACCGGCTCGATTTTGCAACCGACCTTTCGACCGTAATCGACCGCGTGGAAATCATATTCATAGCTGTCGGCACTCCGCCCGACGAAGACGGCTCCGCCGACTTGCACTACGTTCTCGACGTGGCGCGCACTGTCGGGAAGAGCATGAACCGCTACGTGCTGGTTGTGACGAAATCGACCGTTCCCGTCGGGACGGCACAAAAAGTGAGAGCCGCCGTGCAAGCAGAATTGGACCGCCGCCATGCCGACATTCCTTTCGACGTGGCGTCAAATCCGGAATTTCTGAAAGAAGGCGCGGCAATCAAGGATTTCATGAGCCCCGACCGCGTTGTCGTGGGTGTCGATTCCGAAAAAGCCAAAGAACTCATGAGCCGCCTCTATCGGCCTTTCTTGCTCAACAACTTCCGCGTCATTTTCACCGACATCCCAAGCGCGGAAATGATCAAATACGCCGCAAACTCCATGCTTGCCACCCGCATATCGTTCATGAACGACATTGCAAACCTTTGCGAGTTGGTTGGAGCCGATGTCAACATGGTGAGGAAAGGCATCGGAAGCGACACGCGCATCGGAAGCAAATTCCTCTACCCGGGGTGCGGCTACGGAGGCTCCTGCTTCCCGAAAGACGTGAAGGCCCTCATCCGCACGGCAGAAAAAGCCGGCTATTCCATGCGCGTGCTCAAAGCCGTGGAAGAAGTCAATGAATATCAGAAAACCGTCGTGTTCCGGAAATTGTCGGACTACTACAGCGGCAACCTCGCAGGCAAGCGCGTAGCCATTTGGGGACTCGCATTCAAGCCCGAAACCGACGACATGCGCGAAGCCGCCTCGCTCGTTGCCATCGGCCGGCTGCTCGATGCAGGTTGCCGCGTGCGCGTTTTCGACCCGGTAGCGCTCGACGAATGCCGCCGACGCTTCGCCGACACCGTCGAATACGCCGCCGACATGTACGACGCCCTCCGCGATGCCGACGCCTTGCTGATGCTCACGGAGTGGAAGCAATTCCGCATGCCCAATTGGGACGCCGTCCGCGCCGCCATGCGCACGCCCCTCGTAATCGACGGGCGCAACATCTACGACTCCGCCGAACTCCACGAACACGGCATCGAATATCGCTGCATCGGCAAATGAGATTCTAATCTCTTCGGCCGCAAGCTCATCGAACCCAATCATGAGAAAAATCATAACAATAATTCAAAATCATTTTTTGCTCAAACTCTTTCCTATATGGACGCTTCGCCGCATGGGAATGGAAATAGGCAATAATTGCTACATCGACCGGCACATTTTCATCCCTTCCGAACCCTACTTAATCAAAGTCGGCAATAATGTCGGAATCACAAGCGGCGTGCATCTCCACACTCATGGAGGCGCGCGCGTGCTGTACGACAAAGTGCCCGACTACGACGCTTTCGGAAAAATCACAATCGAAGATCTTGCCTACATCGGAAGCGGAGCGCAAATAATGCCGGGAGTGACCATTGGAGAAGGCAGTTTGGTTGCAGCGGGAGCCATTGTGACAAAATCCGTCCCGAAACACACTGTCGTCGCAGGCAATCCCGCCCGCATCGTATGCACAGTCGACGAATTTTGCGAAAGAAACCTGAAATTCAACACGCACAGCAGAGGCATGGCCTATGCACAAAAAAAGAAATTGCTCCTCTCTCTTCCCGAAGACAGGTTCATGAAGAAAAAGTACATGCAATTCTAACCCACGCCTGCCCGCAACACCGGCAAGCAAACTCAAAACAGAACAATATAAAACCATAAAAATACAGACAAAATGAAAGCATGTTTCATGGGCTTGGGATACATCGGACTTCCCACAGCCATCATCGCCGCCAAGCACGGCGTGGAAATCATTGGAGTTGATATCAATCCGACAGTAGTCGAAATGACAAACAAAGGGCATCTCCACATCATAGAGCCCGGAATGGAAGAAATGTTGCAAGAAGTGGTGAAATCCGGCGCGCTCCGCGCATCGACCACACCCGAGACGAGCGACGCTTACTTCATGGTTGTCCCCACCCCGTTCAAAGGCAACCACGAGCCCGACATCTCCTACGTCGAGGCAGCCACGCGCGCCGTCATCCCCTTCCTCAAAGAAGGCGACCTCTACGTGATCGAATCGACGTCGCCCGTCGGGACTACCGACAAAATGGCGCACCTCATCTTCGAATTGCGCCCCGAGCTGAAAGGTAAAATCTACATTGCCTACTGTCCCGAACGCGTTCTCCCGGGCAACGTCATCCACGAGCTCGTCCACAACGACCGCGTCATCGGCGGAATGAACCCCGAATCGACCGAAAAAGCCATCGGCTTCTATAGCCAATTCGTGCAAGGCACGCTCCACAAGACAAACTGCAAAACCGCAGAAATGTGCAAGCTGACGGAAAACTCCTCGCGCGACGTGCAAATCGCCTTCGCCAACGAGCTTTCGCTCATCTGCGACAAAGCCGGAATCAACGTATGGGAACTCATCTCCCTCGCCAACAAGCATCCGCGCGTCAACATCTTGCAGCCGGGATGCGGCGTGGGCGGACACTGCATCGCAGTCGACCCCTATTTCATCACAGCCGACTTCCCCGTCGAGTCGCAACTCATCGCCAAAGCGCGCGAAATCAACAACTACAAATCGTTCTGGTGCGCCGAAAAAGTCGAAAACGCAATGCTCCGCTTCGAGCTCGAACACCATCGCAAGCCCTGCATCGCCATGATGGGGTTGGCGTTCAAGCCCAACATCGACGACCTCCGCGAATCGCCGGCCAAATACATCGTCACGAAAGTGATGCAAAGCTGCAACAACGCCGACATCCTCGTCGTCGAGCCAAACATCACGGAACACAAAGTGTTCAAGCTCACCGACTACAAAGAAGCCTACGAAAAAGCCGACATCGTCGTCTTCCTCACAGCCCACGACCCGTTCAAGACCCTGCCGTGGCGCGACGACAAAGTGATCCTCGACTTCTGCGGAATCTTCAAAAAATAGTTTCAGGCAAAAAGCTGAGAGCTGAGGGCAGCCGGCCATGAATGCCGTCCCCTTTTCACGGCAGCAACGCCACGTTTCCCACAGCTCTCAGCCATAATCAATCACCTCTGCCTGAATCAGGAAAACACAAACATCCAACGACAAATATGGCAACTTCCCAACCTAAACGGGTAATGCTCGTGTTCGGCACCCGTCCCGAAGCAATCAAAATGGCGCCGCTCGTCAAAGCATTCCAAAACGCCCCCGACCGATTCCAAACCATCGTTTGCGTCACCGGGCAGCATCGCGAAATGCTCGACCAAGTGCTCAAAATATTCGACATCCGTCCCGACTACGACCTCAACATCATGCGACAAGGGCAAGACCTCTACGACGTCACCGCCCGCGTGCTCACGGGCATGCGCGACGTGCTCGACGAAGCGCGCCCCGACGTAGTGCTCGTGCATGGCGACACTACAACCAGCACCGCCGCCGCCCTCGCCGCATTCTATCGGCAAATCCCCGTGGGCCACGTCGAAGCAGGGCTGCGCACCCACAACATCTACAGCCCCTGGCCCGAAGAGATGAACCGCCAGATCACCGGACGGATCGCCACCTACCACTTCGCGCCCACTCCGCTCAGCCGAGAAAACCTCCTGCGCGAAAACGTCGACGACGCCCGCATCACCGTCACCGGTAACACCGTCATCGACGCCCTCTATTGGGTCGTCGATAAAATCAAAAACGACGCCGCCCTCGCCGCGTCCCTTTCCGGCGAGCTCCGCGCCGCCGGCTACGACCTCGACCGCCTTCGCGACGGCCGCCGCCTCGTGCTCATCACCGGACACCGCCGCGAAAACTTCGGCGACGGCTTCCTCTCCATGTGCCGCGCCATCAAGCATCTCACAGAGCGCTATCCCGAAGTCGACTTCGTCTACCCCATGCACCTCAACCCCAACGTGCGGCGTCCCATCCACGAAGTGTTCGGCGACGACCTTTCCGGCCTCGGCAACATGCACTTCATCGAACCTCTCGAATACCTGTCGTTCGTCTGCCTCATGGAGCAATCCGCCCTCGTCCTCACCGACAGCGGAGGCATCCAAGAAGAAGCCCCCGGGCTGGGCAAGCCCGTGCTCGTGATGCGCGACACCACCGAGCGTCCCGAAGCCCTCGCAGCTGGCACAGTGCGCCTCGTCGGCACCGACTACGACCGCATCGTCGGCGAAGTCTCCGCCCTCCTCGACGACGCGGAAGCCTACCGCCGCATGTCCCACGCCGTCAACCCCTACGGCGACGGCCGCGCCTGCCCCCGCATCCTCGCCACCCTCACAAACCAAAACTAAATGTCCTCCGACATGAAAGAAATATTGGAATACATCCGAAGCGATTACCACCGCTACTATGGGGGAGGTAATAACACATTAATAATCAAAATAATACTACTTGCATTAACAGCACGAAACCATTGTTTCACCTATATATTCTGGATGCGTTTGGCAAAAGCAAGGAAACCGATTAGCCTCATCGCACGGTCGAAACTGCGCCGGCTTCAAAAAAAATATGGAATACAAATCCCATATTCCACTCAAATCGGCTACGGTTTTTACATCGGGCATGGTGTAGGCATCGTAGTCAACGGTCGCACAAAAATCGGCAACAATGTCAATATATCCCAATTCCTTTCAATCGGGAGCAACAAAGGCACGCCCGCCACAATCGGCGACAATGTCTATATCGGCCCGCACGTCAGCATCGTTGAAGACGTGAAAATCGGCGACAATGCCACCATCGGGGCAGGAGCCGTAGTGGTCAAAGACGTGCCTGCCGGCGTCACAGTGGCAGGAAACCCCGCCAAAGTCATCTCCGGCCGCACTCATCCCGAATACATCCAAAACAAATGGCAAACCAAATAAATCTAATAATTCTCTCCATATCACAAGATATTCCAACAAACAGCTATCACAAAGAATAAATCAGCTTGTTTGTTACGGTTCGTTTGAATTTATCTAACTTTAATATAAAATTAATCGCCATCCTTAAAAATGAAAATAGGAATCTTGACATATCACTCCGTATGTAATTTTGGTGCTAATCTACAAGCACTATCAACATATTCTTATCTTAAAAACAATGGTTTTAAGGCAATTTTCATAAATTGGCTTCCAACTGACTTGGAGAATTTGTACAAAAAAAACGTCAATCCCTTGCAATATACGTGCCATCAGGAATTCGTTAAAAATTTTCTTCCAACAACAGAATTATGTAGAAATACATTCGACATTAAACGAGTCATTAAGAAAGAAGGCATCAAAGCTGTTGTGATTGGAAGTGATGCTGTTTTTAGCTATATCCCATTTTTAAAAAGGATTCACCCAAGCAGAAAGACACTAATAGGAATAACTAAAGTTTCAACAGATCATAAATTTCCAAATCCATTTTGGGGCGAATTTAAAAAGTCCAACGACGATATTAAAATTTTTGCAATGTCGGCATCTGCTCAATTTTTTGATTTCAACAAATGTCTCCCTTTGACAAAAGTTGCAATCAAAAAAGCATTATCAAAATTTTCAATAATAACTGCAAGAGACAGATGGACTCAACGCATCATATCCAATTTATCAAACCAAAATATTGAAATTACACCTGATCCTGTATTCGCTTTCAACCAAAATGTTACTTGCCAATATGACAAAGATGAAATAATATCAAAATACAATTTGCCAAATAAGTATGTAATTTTTAGCTTCTGCAAGCAGTTATATGACAAAAAATGGTATTCCGAATTATATCGTTCTTTCCAAAAAGAAGGATTTGAAATTGTAAATTTAACCATGCCTGAAGGCTGCTTAGACATTCCTTGCGATATTAAAATAGCCACTCCTCTTTCGCCATTAGAATGGTATGGAATTATTAAATATTCTTCAGGCTATGTCGGACAACGCATGCATCCCATGATTGTTGCATTTCATAATATTGTCCCTTTTTATATTTTTGATCATTATGCTTACAAAAAGGGTGTATTAAGTTCCAGCAAAATTTACGATTTATTAGAGAGAGCTGATTTTCTATCCAATTATTTTAACATAAAAGAAGGAAGAATTCCATCGCCAAATACTATCCTACACCAGATAACAAATTTCGATAAAGAAAAAGCTATTGATTTCAACAAATTATACTATTCGCTCTATCAAACAATGATGCAAAATATAACAAATTTATTATGATCATTCACTTCCATTATTCAAGCAACGAAAATTCTGGGGAAATCCGCAGAATCAGAAATATCAACAAAGATATAGCATTTGGCATCGATAATGAGGTAATCGAAATTGCATTCATATCTCCCGCTCTTTTTTTCAAAAAAAAGAGATTCCGACTTAACCCGAATATCAAAAATAAATACTATATTCCTTGTATCCCATTCCAAAGCGGCAGGATATTTTTTAAAAAATTTAACTCGCTCTACACTTCTTTGATAATATTCATACTATGCAAAATACTGAAAGCAAAGTTTATAATTGGAGAATATAGTATTGCCGGACAAAGCATGAAATTCCTTCCCAAAAAAATAATCAGCATTATTGATTGCCACGGAGCAGCGCGTGAAGAATACGAATATAATAACCCGAAACATTCCAAAGCATATGCAAAAATACTTGATAAGTATGAAAATTTTAGTTGCAATAATGCAGATTTCATAATATGCCAATCCGATAGCATGAAAAGACATCTTATCTCTAAATATAATCTACAAAATGTTTCTCAGCTTTTTACATATCGATGCAGTGCAGACCCCAATATTTTTCACATTGACAAATTCGCTCGCGATAGGAAAAGAAAAGAATTGAATATTGATGACACTACTACGGTATTTATATATTCGGGCGGATTACACAAATGGCAGAAAATCGAACAGTCTATTGACATATACCGCAAGTACCATGCATTATTCCACAATTCAAAATTAATACTCCTCACATTAAATACGGAAAACGCAAAAACAATAGTTGCTGAACAATTCGGAGATGTCAAAAATAGCATAATCATACAGTCAGCTGCGCACAATGAAGTCCCAGAGTACTTAAATGCGGCAGACGTCGCATTCCTTTTAAGAGACAACACCGTAATGAATAAAGTTGCTTCTCCAACAAAACTTGCAGAATACATGGCTTGCGGACTCCCAGTAATATCAACAACAGTATCACAACATTGGATTGACAATTCCGATTATATATTCAACATTGACAACTCGTTTTCAATATCTTCCCTACAATCTTTTATTTCTCAATCTGACAAAGAGCAGATAGCTGAATATGCGCACAATAATTTGTCACTAAAGCAAGACAAAGAACAAGCCCAAAAGCTCATATCCGATGCAAAGTCAAAATAAACGACTTATAAAAAACACATTGGCGCAATACGCGAAAATCATAGTCTCGACCATCGGGGCATTGGTTTACACAAGAATCATCCTTCAACAATTAGGCGTATCCGATTATGGCATATTCTCTGTTGTAGCCGGATTCATTGCACTGTTTGGAATCCTAAACTCCTCTATGATTGTAGCAGTACAAAGATTTTTATCCTATGAAATTCCAACGGGCAATCAAAAAAAAATTAACGACATATACAGTACATCCACTTTCATCCACATTTTTATAGCCATTATTGTAATAATAAGCGGAGAGACCATAGGACTCTATTTCATTAAGAATTATTTGGTTTTTCCTCATGAAAAACTTGACGATGCTATTTTTGTTTTTCATTGCGTAATCATATCTTTTGCTTTCAATATCATTTCAATTCCCCAACAAGCTGTACTAATTGCGTATGAAAAATTATACTTGTCTGCAATAGTCAGCATGATAGAAACAACATTAAAAATAGCAATTGCCATACTCCTTATTTTTGCAGACGACGATAAACTGAAAGTTTATGCTATACTATTCGTCGCTGTATCTATCATTGTAAGATGTATCTATACGCTATTCGTTCGATTCAAAATCAAAATTCTGCGTTTCCATTTCAAGTTTAATAAAAATTTATCAAAAGAGCTAACTGGATTTGCTAGTTGGAATCTGTTTGGCGCTATTGCCAACATAGGGAAGGTCCAAGGAGTGAATATCATTCTAAACATGTTCTTCGGCACAGTCGTAAATGCCTCATATGGCATAGCAAACCAAATTAACAGCCAATTACTTGTTTTCTCATCAAGCATATTTCAATCAGCCAATTCACAAATTATACAATCTTATCGCTCTAACAATATAGAACGCATGAATTTTTTAGTACAAAAAACATCTAAGTTTGCTTTTATCCTATACTTTTGCATCGGTTTGTTTGTGTTTGCAACGACCGACGAGCTGCTATACCTTTGGTTGGGAGAAACACCCGCCTACTGTAGCTGGTTTATCAAACTAATGATAATAAACTCATGCATAGAATTGTTTTCCACACCGTTAATGTATATCACGCAAGCTACCGGGAAAATAAGATTTTATTTTATTGTCATCAGTTCAATATTAATATCAATTTTGCCTCTATCCTACTTTCTGTTGAAACTCGGACATAATCCATATTTTGTCCTTTACTGCACCATCGCAATCAATATTATCCTTCTATACATTCGAATTTTATTCGTAAAATCATCTTCTAAACTAGATACAAAACAATATACAACTCAGGTTATCATAAAATGCTTCATAATTACTATACTATCATGCTTTATCATAACCATTATAACCACACCGCTTAATGGGATTGCAAACAAATTAATTATCTCCATAATAACGACATTGACATTAGTGGGCGGAATGTCATATTTTTATTTATTAACACCCGAAGAAAAACATATAATTAACACGTATGTTGCCAAATACAGACACAAAAATTAAAAGGTTCGATAAATTATGTCTGTCCATAATTCTTTTATCTCTTGGTATATATATTTATATATATTTCCAAACGATACTGTCCGTAATGATTACTAACAAAGATTTAGCCATTACTGGAGATAATAACAGCCTAATAATAGCACGTACGTTTTTTGCTCTATGCATCACCATAGTAAGCATAATTTTTAGAATCAAACACCATCATCGTTTAACGACTTTAGGTCGAGTATTCCTCGTATTTAGCATATACATGCTAATATTCGCACTGCTTGATCCTGCTAATGTTACTATCAAAAATTATATCACCTCTTATACGTCAATGTCTTTATGGATTTTCGTATACTTCTTTTTTTACACATTCGGCAAAACGTACTCAATAACATCAAAACAATATGCCTTCTTTATAAGTTTCTTCACCATCTATTTCTTCTCACTTTTTTTACACAACTACCTCATATTAACTTTTGGATTCGGAACCCCAACCGCGCTTATCGAATCGTACTTTTGCATAATGATGCTACCATTTATAACCTATTTGAAAGGAGGGAAAAAAATAATCCTTATTTCACTAATAATAATCGCAGCCATCCTCTCTGCCAAAAGGACCGGAACGCTTGCCTTGTGTGTCGCATTAATTATCTATTTATGGATGTCTGGACATTCTTTAACTGGAAAAATCAAATCGATTTTTCTAATCCTCACAACTTTCATTTCCGTATATTTATTAGCAAATTACTTCTTTGAAGAACAATTCATTCACATCATCGAACGATTCATGAATATCAAAGAGGATGGAGGTTCAGGCCGAGATACCCTTTTCGTTGATGTTTTTAACCGTATAACGGAGTCTTCACCAGTCGAATTAATTTTTGGACATGGATATAATTCCGTTATCAAATATTTCCCATATAGTGCACATAACGATTTTCTTGAAGTCGCTTTCGACTATGGCTTGATCGGATTGCTTATATACCTATCAGTCTATATCGCTATCATCAAAAGCATTATTAAAAATAACCGTTATCGCACGACAAAAATGGCATTATCTGTATCAGCTATATTATTCTTTTTAGTCTCATGCACTTCAATCCTTATACTTTATCCAACCTCAATAATAGTCCTATGCGCTTTTTGGGGTATAGCAGAATCAAGATGCATGCATAAGTCAAACCTAAAAAAAATCAACACTATATGAAAATCATTCAATTAATTTATTCATTGGGATCCGGCGGCGCTGAAAAGTTTGTTGTCAACCTGTCAAATGCGCTTGCCAATGCCGGGCACGACGTTACGGTGTGCATTCTCCGTACAGATCAAATCCCACGCCGTATATACTTAAAAAAAGAATTAGCGCCAAATATCAAATTCCATTCATGCCAATTAGAGCCCGGATTCTCTCTGAAAAAAGCAAAAATAGTGGCAGACTTCATCCTGTCCGAAAAGCCGGATATCGTGCATTGCCATTTAAACGTGATCCCATATATCTACAAAGTGGCTTTATTCCATAAAGAAATACGCTTCATCCACACGATACACAGCATAGCGGAGCATGCATCCGGCGGCAAATTCCAACGACACATCAACAAATTTTTCTATAAGAGCCGCCGAATCGTCCCTGTAACGATATCCAAAATATGCCAACAATCATTCGAAAAGTACTACCATTTAAGCGGCATTGCCAGAGTCGACAATGGCTGCCCTATCCCGGAAAAGACATCGCGATTCAACGACGTAAAAAAAGAAATCGACAGCTATAAAACGGATAAAGATACAAAAGTATTTCTACATGTGGCCAGATGCTACCCCGAGAAAAACCAAACTCTGCTCATTGAATCATTCAATCGATTAAACAGCAAAGGATTTAACTTTGCGCTATTGTGCATCGGGTTTGGCTTTGACTCTGACAAAGGAAAGGAACTTCAAAAATTGGCCTGCTCCAAAATTCACTTTTTGGGTGTAAAAGACAACGTAGGCGATTATCTCTACAATGCAGATGCCTTTTGCTTGTCGTCGTCTTTCGAGGGACTTCCTATCAGCCTTATCGAAGCAATGGCATGCGGCGTAACTCCGATTTGCACTGCCGTAGGCGGCATTCCTGATGTCGTCGCAGACGGGAAAACAGGCTATTTGTGTCCCACGCTATCTGTCAACGACTATGTGGATTGCATCCGCCGCTACCTCCAGCATCCTTTAAGCAAGGAAAACATTGAATCTGCATTCAAAAATAGCTTCTCAATGGAAAAATGCGCGAACAAATATCTTGAAATTTATATGCAAGGAAAATGAAAAAACATTTCTACGGTTTTTATCGGATTCTTGCTCGCATTCCTCACAAGGCGCTGTCGTATCTCGGCATCAGATGGGGATTTTCTTACTTGCCCAAGCAATCTCCCAGCAAACTGATAGATTATGCTATTGCCCGACGGCCAGTATTGGATATTTCCACCAATTTAACCTATGAAGAAATCGATCATTTTAAAGCATTTGTAACGGGAAACTACGACTCTCGCATTCAACTGCCCGATCTATCCAATTACGATATTCGTAACATTTGCCATCAAATTATAAACTTAACCCAAAGTTCACGTTAAAAGCATCATAACATTATACGCCATGGGGAAACAGACTAAAAATATTCTTATCGTCACTCCTTCTTTCAAAATCATAGGAGGAGTTGCGAATCACTTTATGGGACTTTCTCATTATTGGAAAAACCACATTTATTATTCCTTTATAGGTAAGCGCCCGCACCTGCATGCGATATTCACTATTTTTCCTGATTTTATCGCATTTATTTACAAGCTAATATTTCACAAAATCGACATAGTTATTGTCAATCCATCTTTAAGAAGATACCAATTAAACCGTGATTCCCTTTTTGTCCTTATTGCACAATTATTTAGGAAAAAGGTTGTTACCATGATACATGGTTGGGACTTTTCAGTTGCCAACAAATTAAAAAACAATCCCAAATGGTTTCGTCGCACATTTGGAAAAAGTGCTTTCATTTACGTGCTTTGCAGACAATTTCAATTAGCCCTCCAAGAAATTAGTCCAAAAACCCCCGTCTTACTTACGACAACAAAAGTAAGTGATGAATTATTGGATGGCTTTGACATTAACAGCAGAACAGGTCATGTACAGCAAATTCTTTTTCTTGCACGCATAGAAAAAACAAAAGGCATTGATATTGCTATCGCAACTTTTCAATTATTACAAACGAAATATCCACATTTACGACTGTCTGTGTGTGGCTCAGGAACAGCCTTGAAAGATGCAATCAGCACCGTAGCAAAAAATAACATAAATGGCATTGATTTTCACGGCAACATATCAGGTGAAGCCTTGAAAACACAATTTAGAGAAAGTCAATTATATGTTCTTCCCACCTACGAAGAGGGCATGGCTACATCTGTTCTTGAAGCTATGGCTTTTGGATTACCTATAATATCTAGACCTGTAGGTGGAATAGTTGATTTCTTCCAAATGGGAGAAATGGGAGAGCTAACTCATTCTTTCAACCCAATAGATTATGCAAAAATTATAGAACGCTATATATCCAATCCTGAATTAACACGACACACAGCATTTATTAATCATAAATATGCTATCGAGAATTTTCTTGCTTCACAAGTCACAAAAAAATTCGAATTTGATATCAGCAAATATATAAATTAGTCGTTTTCACCATCGCATTTCTTTTATTTATACGAAAATACAATTAAACCAATCAACAAAATGATTAATGCTATTTTTTTCTATCGAATATCACACTTTTTATGGCGATATCATATTCCTTTTCTTCCCAAATTATTCCAATTGATTATTTTTCTAATATACAATAGCAGAATCGCGCCAACAACAGAAATTGGGAAAGGGACAAAATGCATTTGTGGTGGATTAAGCGTTTTAATCCATTACCGTTCTAAAATAGGAAAAGAATGTTATATCGGTGCTCATTCTTGTATTATAGGAAAATCGCCATATAAGGAAGTTCCCATCATAGGAGACCATGTTTTTATTGGACATAATACTATCATCTGTGGTCCCATAAAAGTTGGCAATAACGCAATTATAGCAAATGGAGCTGTCGTTTTAAAAAGTGTTCCTGAAAATGCAATTGTTGCCGGAGTTCCGGCAACAATAATTGGGTATCGGACAAATTTAAAATATGATTTATTAAAACCTGAAGAATTAATCAATGGATTCATGCCATATTATGAATATTCACAACCTCCCAAATGAACATTATGAATGATTATCAACAGAAATATTACCACAACCAAACGTATCCCATCGACATTCATTGCCCGGGGCAACTGTTCGTGACGCTCTGCCGGCTGCATCGGTTCCGCGAGCATCACGCCCTCGCCGAAAAGGTGCTCGACTGGACCATCCGCCACATGCAAGACAAGCGAGGGTATTTCTACTATCAACTGAAAAAAGGCATCAGCTCCAAAATTCCCTATATGAGATGGAGCAATGCTTTCATGTTTAATGCTTTAAGCTATTATATTTTAGGGAATGGAAGACAAAAGGATTAGCGTGAATGGAGTGAAAATCAACCCATTCACTTCGTTCAACGAGCTTTTGGACCATGTCGTGCACCACAAAGGCATACTAGTGGCCATCAATGCCGAAAAGATTCTGCACGCCACGCCGCAAACACGCGACATCATCAACCGCAACATCGGCTATTGCGACGGCATCGGCGCCGTGATGGCATTGCGCCGCCACGGGCAAAAACAAGCTGTGAAATTGCCCGGATGCGAGCTTTGGCTGAAAATCATCGCCGCCCTCTACAAAGACGGCAAGCGATTCTACCTCGTGGGAAGCAAGCAAGAGGTGATAGAAGCAACCGTCGCGAAATTGAAGCAAGAGTTTGCCGGCATCGACATCGTGGGCTATCGCAACGGCTACATCAAGACGGAAGAGGAGCGCAAGGCGCTGATCGACGACATTGCGGCTCGCCGCCCCGACGTGGTTTTCGTGGCGATGGGCTCGCCGAAACAAGAATTGCTCATGGAAGAAATGTCGGAACGCCACCCCGCCATCTACCAAGGCCTCGGCGGAAGTTTCGACGTGTACACCGACTACGTGAAACGCGCTCCGCAATGGTGGGTACGGCATAATTTGGAATTTGCCTACCGATTAATCAAACAACCAAGCCGAATCAAACGGCAAATCCACCTCGTGCGATTCTGGCTTTTGGTGAAATTAGGACGAATCTGACCGTAAAGCGATGCGAGTGACGATTGTCGGGGGGAGCGGATTTATCGGAACGCGGCTGATCGACTTGTTGCGGCAGGAGGGCGTCGCGCTCGTGCCGCCGACGGCGAATGGCTCAGCGGAAGAGAATGTCGAAATCCGAAACGTGGATTTGCTCCCAAGCCGCTTTTTCAACGACATCACGACAATCGGCGACGCGCGCCGGCAGGACGACATGGACCACGCAATGAACGACACGGACATCGCGGTGCTGCTGGCTTCGGTGCATCACGACAACGTCCGCCCCGTGGAGCTTTACTATGAGACGAACGTGGGGGGGATGGAAACGACGCTGCGGGCGATGGAGCGGAACGGGGTGAAACGGCTCGTGTTCTTCTCGTCGGTGGCCGTCTACGGGCTGAACAAGAAGAACCCTTCGGAGGAGCATCCGACCGATCCGTTCAACCACTACGGGCGTTCGAAATGGCAGGCGGAAGAAGTGTTGCAACGCTGGCACGCGACACATTCGGACTGGAACGTGAACATCGTGCGCCCCACCGTGATTTTCGGTGAACGCAACCGCGGCAACGTCTACAACTTGTTGCACCAGATCGCAAGCGGCAAGTTTCTGATGGTGGGCAAAGGCGACAACCGCAAATCGATGGCCTACGTGGGCAACATCGTGGCGTTCGTGAAATTTCTCATCGAAAACCGCACGGAGGGATACAATGTGTACAACTACGTGGACAAGCCCGACTTCACGATGAACGACCTCGTGGAGCACGTCGAAAAGGTGCTCGGCAAGCACGTCCCGTCCACCCATTTCCCTTATTGGCTCGGCATGGCCGGCGGACGGTGCTTCGACCTGCTGGCATGGCTGACGCGCCGCAAATTCACCATCAGCTCCGTGCGCGTCAAGAAATTTTGCGCCACCACGGAATTCGACTCGTCGAAAATGCTGTCGTCCGGTTTCGTCTCGCCCTACACGCTGGCCGAAGGATTGGCGCGAACGCTGGAATTCGAGTTTGTGCATCCGCGCACGGACTCCGTCACGTTTCAAACAGAATAGCGAGGAAGAATGGATAAAGAAATGCAATTTTCCAACTCGCGGAAACGCCGCAAAACGGAGATTTCGGATTTTTCCTTAAATTTGCACCGCAAAAACAACGACTTAGAAAAGAGAAAATAGCCAATGTCTATCGATAGCATCATTTCCCAAGCTGCGGCAGAAGCGTTGAAAGCGCTCTATGGAGCAGAATTCGACGCGGCGACAATCACGCCGCAAACCACGAAAAAAGAGTTTGAAGGCAATTTGACCATCGTCGTATTTCCCTTCTTGAAAATATCGCGCAAATCGCCGGAAGCCACAGCGCAAGAAATCGGAGAATACATGCAGCAACATTGCGACGCCGTGCAGTCGTTCAACGTGATCAAAGGATTCCTGAACATCACCATCGAACCGAAATTCTGGACCGGCGTGCTCAACCACATTGCCGCGACGCCCGACTACGGGTTTCGCGCCGCGACGCCCGACAGCCCGCTGGTGATGATCGAATATTCGTCGCCCAACACCAACAAGCCGCTCCACCTCGGGCACGTGAGAAACAACTTGCTGGGCTTCAGCTTGTCGCGCATCTTGCAAGCCAACGGCAACAAAGTCGTGAAAACAAACATCGTCAACGACCGCGGCATCCATATCTGCAAATCGATGCTCGCTTGGCAAAAATGGGGCAACGGAGCGACGCCCGAATCCACCGGCAAAAAAGGCGACCACCTGATCGGCGATTTCTACGTGGCTTTCGATAAGCACTACAAAGAAGAAGTGGCAGCCTTGGAAGCGAAAGGCATGAGCAAGGAGGAAGCCGAAGCCGCTTCGCCGCTAATGCAGGAAGCACGCGAAATGCTGCGCCGCTGGGAAGCCGGCGACGAAGAAGTGCGCAGCTTGTGGCGCACGATGAACTCGTGGGTCTACGCCGGATTCGACGAAACCTACAAACGCCTCGGCGTCGATTTCGACAAAATATACTACGAAAGCGAAACATATCTCGAAGGCAAGAAAAAAGTGCTCGAAGGCTTGGAAAAAGGCATCATGTACAGAAAGCCCGACAATTCCGTATGGGCCGACCTGACAGCCGACGGACTCGACCACAAACTGCTGTTGCGCTCCGACGGCACGTCGGTCTACATGACGCAAGACATCGGCACTGCCAAGCTCCGCTATCAAGACTACCCCATCGACAAAATGATCTATGTGGTGGGCAACGAGCAAAACTACCATTTCCAAGTGCTTTCGCTCCTGCTCGACAAATTGGGCTTCAAATGGGGAAAAGACCTCGTGCATTTCTCCTATGGCATGGTGGAATTGCCCGAAGGGAAAATGAAATCGCGCGAAGGCACCGTTGTCGATGCCGACGACTTGATGGACGAAATGGTGGCGACGGCCAAAGAAATGTCGGCCGAATTGGGCAAACTCAACGATTGCACGAAAGAAGAGGCCGACCACATTTCCACCATCATCGGGCTCGGCGCGCTGAAATACTTCATCTTGAAAGTAGATCCGCGCAAAAACATGACATTCAACCCGAAAGAATCAATCGACTTCAACGGCAACACAGGCTCGTTCATCCAATACACCTATGCCCGCATCCGCTCCGTGCTTCGCAAAGCCGATGCTGAGAAATTGTGCAGGACATTCGACGCCAACGCCGTCAAGCCCAACGAAAAAGAAATAGCATTGATCCAACGCCTTGCCGATTTCCCGACGATTGTGGAAGAAGCCGGGCAAAACTACAGCCCCGCGCTAATCGCCAACTATGCCTACGAATTGGTGAAAGAATACAACCAATTCTACCACGACTACCGCATTCTTGGCGAAGAGAACCCCGACGTGCGGGCTTTCCGCCTGACACTGTCGGCAACGACAGCCGAAATCGTGCGCCGCAGCATGTGGCTGCTTGGCATCGAAGTGCCCGAACGGATGTAATATGCACGTTTAGTAATAATTAACTACACGAATGAACTTTGCGAAGGTAATTTGCGTTATCTTCACAACAACAAAACAACAAACATAAACAAAAATGGAAAATTACAACAACTACGGATATGGCCCGCAAAGCATGACCATGGCGCAAAGCGTCACGAAAGTGATGCGCGGCGTATATCTGAGAATGTGCGCGGCATTGGTTGTCACGGCTCTTACAGCATTATTCGTTGCCGCCGATGGTTCATTAGTCTACATGATGGCCACCAACCGCATCTTGTTTTGGGGACTCATCATCGCCGAATTTGGCATTGTCTTCGCATTGAGCGGCGCGTTGCACAAGATGAGCGCAGGGGTAGCCTCGCTGCTGTTCTATGCTTATGCCGTGCTCAACGGCATTGTGTTCTCAATGCTGTTCTATGTGTTCGACATCGCGTCGCTGGCGCAAACATTCTTCATCACAGCCGGCGTGTTCGGAGCAATGACCGTCTACGGATATTTCACCAAAAGCGATCTTTCCAAGATAGGATCGATACTCGTCATGGCGCTTTTCGGACTGATCATTTGCATCATCGTCAACATCTTCCTCAAAAGCAGCGGCCTTGATTGGATCATCAGCTTCGCAGGCGTGGCAATCTTTATCGGCTTGACTGCATGGGACACGCAGAAAATCAAGCAAATGATTGCATACGACGGCGGCGCAAACACGGGGAAAATTGCGACCCTCGGAGCATTAAGCTTGTATCTGGATTTTATCAACTTGTTCCTCTACTTGCTTCGCTTCTTCGGCGGAAGCCGCGATTAACGGCCCCAAACGTTCAAAAACGAACTCGACAGGTTTTGCAATAAAATGCAAAGCCTGTTTTGCTTTTATGAGAATTCCGTTCCCGTCATAAAATCAAGGGAATATGAACAATTCCATTGCCCAAATGTTTTAATGACATAACTAATATAAAGAATCATGAAGAAAATCTTTATCATGCTGCTTGCAGCAAGCACCATCACCGTTGCAAGCGCGAAAGACGCACTAACCGGAACAAAATTCACCGACAATTGGTCGATAGGCCTGCATGCCGGCGTAACGCAACCCTTGGCGCATCCCTACTCAATCGGCGACAATATCCGCCCGATAGTCGGTGTCGAACTATACAAGCAATTCACGCCCGTATTCAAAACCGGCATCGAAGCCGATTTCGGCATCAATACGACCGGAATTTACGGCGTTCGCGGCGTCCGGACCGCATTCGACCATTCCAACGTGTCCTTGCTTGGAGGTCTTAACCTGATGAATCTTTTCGGCGGTTACAACGGTTCTCCCCGCCTGTTTGAAATCGAAGCCATCGGAGGCATCGGATGGGGTCACGTCTACGGCACTTACGACGTCGACGGATACGACACCAATTTCATGACGACAAAATTCGGAGTGAATTTCAATTTCAACCTTGGAAAAGAAAAAGCTTGGACGCTCGCCGTCCGTCCTGCAATCGTGTACGACATTGAAGGACGCGACCCGTACAACAATCAAGTGCAATTTTCTTCCAACCACGCGAATGTAGAACTTACGGCAGGCATAACCTACCACTTCAAAACGAGCAACGGAACTCACCATTTCACCTACGAACGCCTTTACGATTATGACGAAGTGGCCGACTTGAACAAAAACATCAATCGCCTGCGCAAACAAGCCGATCGCGAGAAAAACAAAGCGCTTGCCGCCGAAGAGCGCGTGCGCCAGCTCAAAGAAGAAGTGCGCGACTTGAAAAATCGCGAGCCTGAAACCGTGCGCGTTGTGGAAACTGTCACAGAAGAAAGCCGCACGCTCGAATCGGTCGTGACATTCCGTCAAGGACGCACCAGCGTCGACGCTTCCCAACTGCCCAACGTTGAGCGCATCGCAACCTATCTCAACAACCACAAAGACGCAACTGTCGTGATTCGCGGTTACGCTTCGCCGGAAGGCAGCAAAGAAGTGAACGAACGCATTGCCCGCCAACGTGCAGAAGCCGTAAAAGACGTATTGATGAAACGATACAGAATCAACGAACGGCGCATCACGGCAGAAGGACAAGGCGTGGGCGACATGTTCTCCGAACCGGATTGGAACCGTGTCAGCATTTGCACCATCGTCGACGAATAAAACGCTCTCTCATCATACAGAAAAAGCTGTGGCAAAACCACAGCTTTTTTTATTATCCATACAAATGCCTTTGTAGTCCTTCGTTTTTTAGTGGGGTTGAAAGTTGAAAGTTGAGAGTTTAGGGTTGAGTTGCATATAACCGTGCGGTTTCCAATCTGCCGGTCTCTCAACTCTCATCCCTCAACCCTCAACTGAACAAAGCCGCTTCGCGGCTGTGGGTCAACCCCTTCGGCTCTGACGAGCCACTTCCCCTATATCGCGCTGACGCGGCGACACAGAGGAAGACATTCGCGGTAGCAGCTGATGTTGAGAGTATCATTATTTTATATAAAATGAGCTGCATCTAGGCATAATCGCCTAAACAAGTTTGGCGCTTCTGCGCTCGATTTGCATCATTTTTGCAGAAAATAATCCTTGCGGATTATGTCGGCACCCCTATCCGCGCCGAAGCGCGGTCCTTAAACCGAGCAAAGCGGCCTAAAAATTTAAATTTACGCCACCCATGAACGTGGCTTTCGGCATGGGATATCCGGCCATGATCTCATAGCGTTGCGCCAAGAGGTTTTCGCCCTTCACGTAAAGGCTCGCGAAGCTGCAAAGCCGATAAGTGGCGCGCAAATTCCACAGCACGAAATTTTCCGTCGTTTCCACGCCTTGCCCGTTCGTCACGACCGACGTGTAAAGTCCGCCGACATACTGCACGCCCGTCGACACGCTCCAACGGCCGCGCGTGAAATCGGCACCGGCATATAACTTGTGTTCCGGCGCGGCAATCACCGGATTTTCCATGTGCAAGAAACTGTAATTGGCATTGACGCTCCAATCGGGATTGACACGCCACGCCGCTTCCAGCTCGATGCCGCAATTCTCGATGCTGCCCGTGTTGACATTCCGCGGACGCCCATCCACGAGAACCCTCATAATCGTGTTGTCGCCGTTGATGTAATAGATATTCGCCCCATAACGCAAGCGGCCGCCGAGCAACCTCTGCGAGAACGACAGTTCGTAGTTCATCAGCCGTTCCGGACGCAAATCCGGATTTTGCGGCGGAAACATGTACATCTCCCGAATGGTCGGATTGCGGAATCCCTTGCTCACCATCGCTTTCAGTTCGGCCGTTTTCGGCAAATGGAAAGCCAAACCGCCTTGTGGCACCAGTTCCGTGCCGACATGAGAATGATGGTCGACGCGAAGCCCCACATTTGCCGACAGCCACGAACCGACGTTTTGGCGCACGTCGACATAGGCGGCAAACTCGTCTTGCTTCTTGTCGACCCCCGGCACTTCTTCGCCGGTTGCCACAACCTTGTTCCACGACCGGCCTCCAAAATGCAAATAGTCAAATCCGAGCGTAAGGCGGTTTCCGGAGAAAAATGCCGCGCTCTGATACCACGACACGCCCATCATCAAGTCTTTGGAGTTGAACCGATCCTCCTGTGGAGCCTCGCCGACGCCGTAGCCGTCGTTGATTTTGTGGCGACCCCAATTGTAGAACACGCTCAACGCTCCCGACGAACGCTCGTAGCGGTTTTGCAAAGCCGCCGAAGCCATTCCGCGCGTGATGCGCGAATCGTTGTCGAAAAGCGGTGCCGACACCGGTCCGGGATTCGACGCGTTGAAATGCGTCACGTTGACATCGCCATAGACATTCCACCGGTCGTTGAACTCCCATCCCAATTTGGCATAACCGCCGTATTGTTCGAATCCCATGTCGACGCGATGGCCGTCGGTGCGGTTGTAGGAAGCCGACACGACACTGGAAAAACGCCCGTGGCGCAAACGGTTGGCCACTTCCGTTTCTACCGTCCCGTACGAGCCGGCAGCGGCATGCACGTCGGTCGCCACGCCGTCGGCCTGCTGCTTGCGCGTGACGATATTGACAACGCCGCCCATCGCATTGGAGCCGTAGAGCACTGATGCCGGTCCGCGCAACACCTCCACGCGCTCGGCGAGCATCGACTGGTAGGCATCGGATATGGGATGCCCGAACATGCCCATGTATTGCGGATGCCCGTCGATGAGCACCAGCATTTGGGCGTTGCCCCCGATGCCGCGCACATTGATGCTGCCGGCCGCCCCGTCGGAAACGCCGTAGCCCATCACGCCGCGCGAGGTGGCGAAAAATCCCGGCACTTGCTCGTTGAGCACCGTGTAGAGCGACGGATCGTAGCGATTTTCTATCGCCGGCCGCCCGACCACGGAAAGTGTCATCGGCAAATGGCGCACGTCGGTCGCGTTGCGCGTGCCGGTGACGACTACCTCGCCCAATTCCTGACTCCGTCCGAGCGTGTCGGCCGGTTCTGCTCCCTGTCCTGCAACAGGCAAGCCTGCCCCCGCGAAGAGGCAGGCCAGCAAAAATGATTTTTTCATTGCAAATGCCACTGTCATTATTTCAAATACTCACGATAGAATGCTTCGATTTTATCGAAAGGAATCTTTTCCAAATTGTCGTACAAATCCGTGTGGACTGCATCGGGAACAATAAACAATTCCTTGTTGTCGCCTTTCAATGCCTTAAACACATCTTCGCTGAAATAGCGGGAATGCGCCTTTTCGCCATGCACCAGAAGCACCGCGCTGCGAATCTCGCCGGCATAAGCAAGGATCGGCATGTTGAGCAACGAAAGAGCCGAGGTGACATTCCAGCCTCCGTTGGAGCCGAGCGAGCGCTTGTGGTAGCCGCGCGGCGTTTTGTAGTAGGCATTATAGTCCTTCATGAATTGCGGAGCATCTTCCGGCAGGGTTTGCGGGACTCCTCCGGCAAGGGCATACGAGCCGTTGCGGTAGTCGTCGGTGCGTTGCGCATTGAGCTGCTTTTTCATTTCGTAGCGCGTATCGGCATTGTCGGCTTCGTCGAAATAGCCCTTTGCCGTCACCCGCGTCATGTCGTACATCGTGGATGCCACGGTAGCCTTGATGCGCGTGTCGATGGCAGCCGCATTCACCGCGAAGCCGCCCCACCCGCAAATGCCGAGAATGCCGATTTGCTCCGGATTCACATCCTCACGGGTTGAGAGATAGTCTACCGCCGCACAGAAATCCTCGGTGTTGATGTCGGGAGAAGCCACGTTGCGGGGCTGTCCGCCGCTTTCGCCCGTGAACGACGGGTCGAACGCAATCGCAAGGTAGCCGCGCTCCGCAAGCGTCTGCGCATAGCGCCCCGACACTTGCTCCTTCACAGCCCCGAAAGGACCGCAAACGGCAATCGCCGCCAACTTGCCGGTCGCACCTTTCGGCCGATACAAATCGGCTGCCAACGTGACGCCATAGCGATTATGGAACGTCACCTTGCCATGCTCCACCTTGTCGCTTTTGGGGAAAGTTTTATCCCATTCTTGAGTCAAATTCAATTGTTCTTCCATATCATTATTCGATTTTAATTGATTGTCGGCCGGCTCTGCATTGCCCGTGGCGAAAAAGAAAATTCCGGCCAGCATCGCTGCACTAAATTGAAAATAAAGTTTGTTCATACGCTTTTTTGATTTCTATGGCAAAGTTAATGCAGCTTCCGCCACACAAAGGTAGACAAATTACGGATATTATAACCTGAATTACAGTTTTGCCAAAGCCGCTGCCACACAAGCCGCAGATCAGTATTTTTAGTGGGTTGAGAGTTGAGGGTTGAGAAGTCGGTGAAGTTGGCAAATATGCAGTTGTGCGCTGTTGAAAGTGGATACGTAGCAATGTCCTCCTCTGCCGCGCGATAGCGCGGATAGGGGAG
>ENA-OOXJ01000164-OOXJ01000164.1-human-gut-metagenome-genome-assembly--contig:-NODE-164-length-60507-cov-2.472325_pt1 | contig 60507 bp, 63 predicted proteins | sample MGYA00241587_ERZ501343 | MGnify/ENA primary metagenome ERZ501343 (study PRJEB25962, sample SAMEA2042918) | human gut metagenome | biome: human gut; feature: human-associated habitat; material: faeces... | reverse complement strand
AAAGGATTTGCCTTCTTTTTCTTCATCATGAATATAACCGCATATCTGGCACTGGTATTTCATTTTACCAACTCCACCATAATTAATATATTATATAACTTTAACAATAATATAAATATTTTTGTATAATATAATTAATTCAATGTTAAAAAAAGTAAAAGTTTATAACTGTTTAATTGAATAAATAAAACATACTATGAACAACAAATCTTTCTGGAACAGATATGCGTCAGTTTATGATAAAATTATAGGCAATAAAATAAACAATAACGAGATGTTTAATTTTATTTTAAAATACACAGGAAAAGATGACAGATTAATAGAGGCAGCCTGTGGAACTGGTGCTTTTACCTGTTTATTATCACCAAATTTAGGGGAAATAATTGCCTTTGACTATTCTGAAGAAATGGTTAAAAAAGCTAAAAACAAAACTAAAAACTTAAACAATGTTGAAGTTTCTGTTGGAGATTTAAATAATATAAATTATGAAGACAATTATTTTGATGTGGCGCTGGCTGCCAATGTGTTGCACTTATTGGATAAACCTGAAACAGCTATAAGTGAACTTACACGAGTTGTTAAGGATAATGGAATTTTAATACTTCCTACTTATGTAAAAGGAAATACTTTTCAGCGTCTGATGCTTAAAACATTAAAATTATTTATTTTTGAAAGTAATGAATGGTCCAAAAATGAATATTTGTGTTTTTTAAAAAATCATGATCTTGAAATTCTTGATTATGATGTGTTTAATGCAGGCCAGCCATTATGTGTGGCCATTATCAAAAATTCCAAATAATTTTTCTACAATAGATTTTTTTAAAATCACATAATTTTATTTTAATCAAAATAACAATTGATTTAATTGTATACAATAGACTTTTTATTAAAATAATTAAAGCTTTCTTAAAAATTTAAAAAAATAATAAATGTATGAAATTAAAATTTGTCTTTGAAATAATTTCCAAGTTTTTCCGTGAACTCCTGCAATAGGAAATATAAATTCTGCAATCCTATTAATTGAACATAAAACAACAAAGATGCATTCAATAATGCAAATGCATCAATACTTGTTGCATAGCCGGCAAAACCAAAATTTTTTAAAACTAAATGAATCCAAATCTATCTGAAAATTCATCATAAGATAAAAATCCGTCACGGTTTGAATCAAGACTTTCAAATTCAGAAATGATTACTTCTTCCGGAGAATAACCGTCCCAAAATGAATCCTCCATTATATATTCAGTTAATTCTTCAAATTCATCAATACTAAGTTTTCCGTCATGATTCGTATCCAGTTCATTAAAGGTATCAGAATAAGGATTTGTACCTAATCTGGCATAGAATTCCTCAGTGGTAAGTGTTGAATTTGGTGAATTTTTAACTATATCCTGAAGTTTCTTAATATCACTGTCTTCTTTACAGCTTGCTTTAAAAAGTTTATCACCTGCAGAGAAATAAAAAACATTAAAATCATCCGAAGATTTTGAATAGATAGCTAAAACATCACGGTGGTACAGAGTCATTTTAGTGAGGCTTGAATTTTTAATTGTATTTTGCTCATCAGGCAATGAGTTATCCTGAATCAGATCAATGCCAAATTTATCTGTATGGTAACCTGTATTATCTGGAGTAAACTCTCCATTTGACGGAACATTAAATTTAACTCCGCCTAAAAAGATTTCTTTAGATGAATCAGCTGCAAAAACAGCAGAAACTGAAATTAAAAATATAACTGCAACCAGAATCGCATATGTTTTTTTCATAATATCTCACATTTATTGATTATATATATCATTAAAGTAAATAAAAATTAGTATTTTTTAACTAAACTGATTTGTTTAATTAATTGATGCATTATTTAATTGAATTGAAAAGCAAGTATTGAAAATATAAAAGAAAAAATTAATTTAAGATATATTAATATCCTAGTAAAATTTTAATGCCTATTAAAATCAGGACAGCACCACCAAGAATTTCAAATTTGTCTCCGAAATAATTTCCAAGTTTTTTTCCAATGAAAATACCGGAAATACTGAATATAAATGCTACAATTCCTATTATTGTACATGGAAGCAACAGGGACATATTCAGTAATGCAAATGTAATTCCAACAGCAAATGCATCAATACTTGTTGCAACAGCCAGCAAAGTCAATTCCTTAAAGCTAAAAGTATCCATAATATATTCATCATCACTGTCTAAGCTTTCACGAATCATGTTTAATCCGATAGCCAAAAGCAGGAAAAATGCAATCCATGGAGCTACAGTTGATACAAATGAACTGATTGTTGTACCGCAAATGTATCCTATTACAGGCATTATAAACTGGAAAAAACCAAAAAATAGTCCATAATATAAAATCTGTGATTTTGTCAGGTTTTTTTGTGTGAATCCCTTTGTCAGGGAAACACTAAATGCATCCATTGCCAGAGCAATAGCTATTATGATGATTGAAATTAAAGCCGTATCCATATTATTCTCCGATTAAAATACTCTCTTCAATATACAGTTTTATTTCTGATAGATAATATAGATTATTAATTTAAAAAAAAAATAAAAAAATAAGTAAATACTTATTTTCTTTTTACAATAACAACAGCAACAATTATAATCAATGCTATTGCCAATATAGCTATTGGAAGGCCTGTAGAAGCATCAAGTCCAATATCATTTAAGTTTTCATCAGTATTGTTTTCAATAGCTGGCGGTTCTACTGCTTTTTTACCTACACTTAAAGGCACCTGTGTTGAATTAGCCAAATAATTGTCATCACCACTGTAATTAACATTAACGATATATGATCCTTTTGCTAAATCAGGAACAGTGACAGTAGTTTTTCCGTCAATCAGCTGATTAGTATAACTTTTATCATAAACAGTAACCTTTACAGATCCTGTAGCACCAGCAGGTAAAATAACATGAACAACTGCATTTTCACCTTCTTTTACATCCTTAGCAGAAACGGAAATCGGTGCATTATGTTTTCCCACACTAAAACTTGAAGTGTTTGTACCTGGCAGATAGTTTTCATCTCCGTCATAACTGGCTAAAACATCATAAGAACCACTAGCCAAATTATCTATCTTAAAAGTAGTTAATCCTTTATCAATAGGAGCGGAATATGTTTTGCCGTCAACAGTTATAGTTACACTTCCAGTTGCATCTTCATTAACCCGTACAGTTATCTTTTCGCTGTCTCCCATAGCAATATTGTTTGCATTAACAATAATTGTAGAATCAGCTTTTATACTATCATCTACAGCAACTATTGTTGGAATAATCAATAAGAGCAAAATGAATAGTAAAATAATATATTTTATTTTGTTCATTTTTTAACCTCCACTAATAAATAGTGATTAAAAGATATTATGTTTATTATAATATTAAAAATTTACTTAAAAAACAGAAAAAAGAGCAAAAAATTATTCACGTTTTTTTAATGAAATCAGTATGTTTAAAGTCATAACAATAGAATAAGTACTTTTAAATCAAATTCTTCATAAGTAAAAACCTGTTTACAGATAATTTCATCCAAATCATTATAATTTTTAATTGTCCCTATCAAATTATTCATGAAAAATTACACTTGAAAAAAATATATTGTAGACATGCGTTTCAACTGTAAAAATTTATTGTATACAAAATTATTTTATAAAATCAAAAACAAAATATCACTAACAACAAAAGGAAATAATAAAATGAATATTTTAATTAACGGATCAGGTGCAGTAGGATTAGGATTAGGTGCATCTATGCTTTCACAAAAAGCAGATGTGTCATTTTATGCAACAGGAAAAACAGCTGCTGCAATCAAAGAAAACGGACTTGAAAGGACAGGATTATTCCAGCATTACTCTTTTACACCAGATGAATATCAAGTATATGAGGATTATAAAGATATTCCTGAAAAAACTTTTGATTATGTATTTATATGTAGTAAAACAGTAGCTAATGATGATATAAGCAGAAAATTAGCCGAAAATAAAGAAATATTAAAGGACAACTGTAAAATAATCATATTCCAAAACGGATTTGCCAATGATGAGCCTTTTTTAAGATACTTTTCCGAAGATGAAGTATACTGTGCAAGAGTAATTACCGGGTTTTCACGGCCTCAAAGACATATCAGTGAAATAACTGTATACACAGAACCTATACTTTTGGGATCACTTCAAAATGCAGATCCCGACTGCCTGGAAAAAATAGCTCAAATGATTAGTGCATCAGGAATCAAATGTGAAACAACCACAGAAATCGACAAATATTTATGGGCTAAAATGCTTTATAACTGTGCTCTAAATCCATTGGGAGTAATTCTTAACTGTACATATGGTAAATTAACTGAAAATGAATACTCCAAAAATATTATGAACAGTATTATAGATGAGATATTTGCAGTTATCAAAAAAAGCGAATATTCCACATTATGGGATTCAGCGGACGAATACCGAAAACTGTTCTACTCAAAATTAGTTCCGGATACCTATAACCATTACTCCTCTACATATCAGGACATTCAAAAGAAAATAAAAACTGAAATTGATACATTAAATGGAACTGTTATCAGATTAGGTGAAAAGTACGGTGTTGATGTAAGTACAAATAAAATTATATATAACCTAATTAAATCAATAGAATCAGAATTTTAAGGTTTATTAGTTATTTTTTCTAATAAACTAATAATCCTGTTATTCTGTTCAATGAGAATATCCATTTTCCTTGTTTGTGCTGCAAGCAAATGTCCGTTAACATTATCCAGTCTTGCAACACTGTTTTTATCATATATTTTATATAATTCCTCAGCTATTCTTAAATCCCTTGCATAATCTCCAGTTTTATATTGTCCTCTTTTTTTATGTTTGCCTATATTTGATGTGGGTTTTTTTGAAGAATTCAAATCAAAAAGTCTTGATCCGCAGTCAATACAATAATTGCTGTTATTATCTCCATATTTACTGCCACATTTTGGACATTCTTTCATCTAATCACCTTTTCAATATCTCCAGAATATAAAATAATTATTTCTTTCTTTACTTGGTGCCGGAGCATAATATGAATATTCCTTTACCATTTCCTTTTCATAGTCCTGTTTTGCTTCATTTAATATTCCGTAAAATGTAGCTGTGTCATAGGAAGAATCAGGAGTGTTGATTATGATTTCCTCCATTTCATCAGTCATTTCTCCGCTGCCCCATGATATGCAGTATATTGAATCTCCTGATGAAAAATAAGCATGGGACACATTATGTTTTGCAAAGTTATTATACTCATGGAAGTATGCCACATCATGTGAACCTATAGTCAGGTTTTTGCCTTTGAAATTATACCAGCACCCGTAACTGCTTGGAAGATAATCATCAACACATAATATACCGAATGTGTTCAGGTCATTATAATGATAATTAGTACGGGCAGTATTGATTTCTCCACCCTGATATTTTGGAGGAATTTTAAAATCTACATCATTTACCTTTACAGTTTTCCAATTGGAACTGTCAACTGCATTAACACAACCAACAGATATAATTAAAGCAATTAAAAGTAATGATAAGAAAAGCTTTTTTGAAAACATACTAATCTATTTGTACTAACTAGTATATAACATTTTATTAACAAACATTTTAAAATCGATTATAAAAGTTTATATACCTAAAAAATAAAAATAATATATGTTCGTATTTTAATATATCTTATTTTTTTACGAATACGAACAATGGTGATGGTTAAAAATGAGTATTCGCTATTACTCCTTTAGTGGTGTTTAGGAGGATGAATACTCATTATATATTTAAATTAATTCATCTAATTTTTTACCGTATTCTTCAATCAGCAAATAATCATTAGCTACAACATCCAATAACTGAATCTTATAATCCTTAAATAGCTTTTCATCATCAAGAATCTTTTTTTTATTGTAAGGATAACTATTTTTAATATTATAAATTTCCTGATTGATCTGACTGATTGATTTTATAAAAACATCATCATCCTCAAAAATTGTTTTGCCTTCAGGAATCAAAATAGCCAGAGACCTCATGGAAGTTAAATCATAAGTTTCAAAAGCTTCCACAATTTCTTCAAACAAATCTTTTTCATAAATACTTTGAACAGGATTGAAAGAAGGATGTAATTTATAAATTAAATCCAAATAAAGACTATTCAAACTATCCAAATCATCTTCAGACAACTCAAAATGAGTATCCTTTCGCTCAATAGCCAGATCCAGTTCACCCATATATTTTTCCAACATGCCAACTGATTCTTCAAATTCATTATCAAGCATTTCATCAATTTTAGATAAATCCTCCCCCTGATTAAACAGCTCAATATATCTTTTAATCATTTCCAATTCAATATCCAAATTATATGCTTCACATTCAAGAAAACCAAAACTGAGCAGATACATATCTTCAATTTTTGGACATATATGAAACCTTAATTTATCATATTCAAAAATTAATTCAGCTAATTTTTCCTTTAAACTAATTGACATTGTTAAAACCTTAATTCTATATATATGAATTAAACATATTTATAGATATATAGGTGATTTTAAATGGAAATAAAAGAAAATAACCTTAAAGAATTAATCGAAAAATACATGAGCATTGAAGAAACAGAAGAAAACCATGAAGAATTGCATCAATTGGGACATGAAATTGACCATGTAATCTTTGACAATAATTTTTATCTTGTAACACATAATGACAGTGAAGAAAAAGAAATCGTTTCATTAATAGTAGGGGAAGATGACGAATACTTCATACCATTATATACCGATGATGAAGAAGTAAAAGAAGCAATTGAAATATTTAAAAAAGAAGACAGTAATGCTATTTTTGAAACAGAAATCGTAGCATCTACAGACATATTGGAAACCTATTTGGATGATGACACTTTCCTTGGAATAGCTATTAACCCTCCAAAATATGATTTTGTAATATTTAGCCAAAACGTTATCGAAGATCACCAGGACTGCTGCTGAATTTATATGAAATAACTTTTCAATGAAAAAAGAACAGATAATATTTTTTCAATTTTGTTATTTTTAAACACCCTATTCAACAGCAAAACCATTACCTTTAACTATTAAAAATTATTTTGAAACCAAATACTTTCATTATTTGAACTCTTTTTAGCTAATTAACATTAAAATAAGAACTTTTTTTAGCAACACGCTTAAGTTATAACTAATTTACGGTTTAACACTCTAAAAATTCTTTAACAAAATTTCTTATTTATTGAAATATCCGACAGTTTTCATAATTAAAATAAATGAAACATTACACAATTAAAAACCAAACTATTGTAAAATTATTAATTAATCCAATGATTATTTTCATTTATTTGATTTTAAAATGAGGATTATCATCAATTAAAAAGCAACCTATACATCAAATTAAGAAAATATTTTAATTTATTGACTTTTTTAAAATTTCAATAAAATCCAATTTTTCAGTTTATCCGTTTTCTGCAAAATTAATTAAATTAACTATTCAACACATTAAATATATATTTTGAATCATGATTTTAATATAATTAATCAAATCTTTAATTAAACATTATTCAGAAAAATAAAAAAGTAATCTGACCACATTTAATCTACTATCAGATATATGTTTTCCATAGCAAAATAATGGCTAAAAAACATTTATAAACAAAAATATTATAAAACAAATAATATGGAATCAAAATATACTCATAAATTTATTATTTATAATAAAAAAAGAATCAAAAATAATTATAAAGGATTAATAGAAAAATTAGCCAATTTTGACAAAGAAGCTATACCTAAAGATTTTTTAGAAAATCTAAATGATTCATCAGAAATATTTCTTAAAAAAAGACAGAAATTTTATCTTAAAAATCCAGATAAAATGTGCACAATCGATGAAATTCTACCATATAATGAAGAAATTAATGTTGAAACAAACAAAGTATTATCATTTATAAACAAATATCAAGAATTTGACAGTTTAATCGTTGGAATTGATTATTTCAATGGTGAAGAAGAATACATTGAAAAATATTTTTCACATGAAGATTCCTGGTATTTTGGAGGTCCCTCACGAAATTTTTACATTAAACTCGCATTCAGATATTATTATGGACTATGGGGAACTGAATTAGACATCTTTTTAAAGAATATTGGTTTAGAACATTTAATTTAGGGAATTTCAAGTAATGACAATAACATACTCCATATCATTACAAATGAATTGTTCGACGCATAAGAACTTCAAATGACAATTTAACATTATTAAAAAAGCATTAAATAACAAAACACAGGAAAATATTATTTTCTAATCAGATATTAACTTTATTTTGAATAGTTTCGTTTGAAATATTCAACTTATTTAGTAATTTATTGAAAAATATGGATCCATAAATTATCTTTAAAATTAAAATATTCATACTTCCATATGACCAATTTGCACAAAATCATTGGGCAACTTTGCAATAAACATGCAACTAATTTAATAAAACTTTATGAATTGAACATGATAATCTGAAATATCCGAAACATTTAGTTAAAAATGTAATTAATTGCAACACCTAAACTAATTATATATAATTTAAAAATGAAATAATAAATTAATTATACTTTGGAGAAAGTTATATGAAAACCAAAGATTTAGAAACTTATAAAAAAGATGGAACTAAAGCTTCTAAAAGTCAAATAAAAGAATTTATAAAGTTATATGCCAAAATAGCTAAAAAACTTAAAACTGAAAATTCAATAGAACTTAACTCTGTTAAAGAAAATATCAGAAAAACATACTCTGAAGAGGTTTATTTAACTTTGATTGATGAAGAAAAAGACTTTGTAAAATTCAATATCAGCCAGGGTTCCAAAGAATATATCATTCCAATATTTACAGACATCAGCGAATATAAAGAAGGCAAAGAAAAAATATCAACCTTATTTTTAGACAAACTAACATGTAAAGTTTTATCTGCAGAAGATATTGAAAAATTAGCTGGCGATGATGAAAATTTCAGAGGTTTGGTGATTAATCCCCATTCACAAAACTTTATGATGGACCGCAACGGTGGTTTTTAATATGGAATATATCTGTCCTGTTTTAGGTGAAGGTGACGAAAGAGATTTTATAGCTATTGGCCAAGCAGAAAACTTCAAAATAGCAGTATTTACTAACTTAGATATGTATCATGAAGGTTGTAAATATTTGGGAGTAACTGGCTATGAACCAATTAAAGTTTCTGATGAATTATTCAAAGACCTTGCTAAAAAAGATGATGAATTCACAGGCATTATTGTAAATATTCACAATGAAAAAAAGATTATAAATAAAGAAGAACTGGAAAGATTATGATTCATTCTCTTTCTCAACTTCTTCATCATCAACAATTGAAAAATTATTATAATATCTATACCTGTATGCCATTTTAAATCCTTCATCCACTTCTCTTTTTGGCCTTAATTTACGCCTTTTAGCAGCAGAAATTTCTTTTTTAGGATTTTGGTGTGCTTTAACTAAATTCTTATTTTCCCTTACAAACTGCTGTTGTCTGGTTCTTACACGATTATATTTATACACACCTTTTCTTAATAAACGTCTTCTAGTTGTTAAAAATCTAATCACAAAATCACATCTACTGTCTTGAAGCAGATTTATCTAAAGTAGCCTGAATTTCATCAATTCTCTCAACAACCACTTTAATAGCTTGTTCACCTTGACGAGTAGGGTTAATACCTTGATCTACTAATAATGCATCCCTAATATCTCTTAACCTATCAATTGAGTCAATTTTCATAATTGTACTATAAAACATTGTTGTCCTCCGATTTATTATTAACTATATTACATTTTTATTTAGAATAATTTATAAATTTTATCATATCAAAAATAAGTTTATGAAATACAACATCAAAACAATCTATGTTGCCGGAGGATGTTTTTGGGAAATCGAAGCATATATTTCAAGATTAAAAGGAGTCATACAAACAGAAGTGGGATATGCAAACGGCATAACCCATGACCCCACATATGAACAGGTAGCTTCAGATAAAACAAAACATGCTGAATGCGTAAAAGTAAACTACAATACTTTTGAAACAAGCCTGGAGGAAATCATTAAAGAATTTTTAAAAATAATACAACCGAGTGAATCACCACATCACAGATTAGGAATCTACTGGCATGACCCCAAAGATGCAAAAAGCATCTTAAGACTGGTAAATAAAAATCCCTCTATTGAAGCCCATGAACTGAAGGGATTTTACCTGGCTGAAAATAAATATCAGAAATACCTGGAAAAACATCCTGAAATAAACTCAAACATTAAAATAAATATGAATCAAAGTGATAATTTAACTCTGCTTTCATATCAGGTAACAAAACTGGCTATGAATGAAGAAGCATTCAGCGGAAAATATGCGGATTTTGATGAAGAGGGAACATATGTAGACATTACAAACAATGAAGAGCTTTTTTCATCAAAAGATAAAATAAAAAACGATTCAGGATATGCGTGCTTTACAAAACCCATCAACCCTGATGCAATTACAAGTTTACGTGATTTCTCATACGGAATGGTCAGATTGGAAATCAGAGCTCAAAAAAGCGGAATACATTTAGGTTATAAAAAAAGAGATTACTATGAAATAAATTCTGCTGCACTTAAATTTGTTTATAAATAGCTACTCCTTTTTTAATAGCTTTTAAACCCTTTTCAAGTAACTGTCTTGGACAGGCAATATTTAATCTTAAAAATTCATCACTGTTTTTACCAAAATCAACACCTGCAGATAATAAAACCCCTGTTTTTTCATTTAAAAACTTGATGAATTCCTCTGAAGATATATCCAAATCAGAACAGTCAAGCCATAATAAATAAGTAGCATCTGCATCGGTTAACTTAATTTCAGGAATTTCCTTTTTTATAAAATCAGCTGCAAATTTCTTGTTGTCATATAAATACTGCCTCAGTTCATCAAGCCATGGTCTGCCGTTATTATATGCTGCTATTGCGGCATTTATAGCAAAAATATTGGCTCTGCTGACCCATTCAACATCAAGAGCGTTGAAAACATCTTCCTTCAATTTATCTCCCACAATATAAACCGCAGCAGTATTTAATCCAGCTATATTAAATGATTTGGTAGGAGAAATTGTTGTAATGGAATCATGGTTGCTTATACCTGCAAATGGAATGTATTTTTTATCGGGATCAGTTAAATCACAATGAATCTCGTCAGATATTATAGTTACATCATATTTGGCACATAAATCAGCTATTTTTTTCAGCTCTGTTCTGGACCATATTTTACCAATGGGATTATGGGGATTGCACAGCATCATCAAAGTTACATCTGCTTCAGCTAATTTTTCTTCCAAATCCTCAAAATCAATTTCATACTTTCCATTTCTGTACATCAGCTGATTTTCCACAACTTCCCTGTTATTGTCTTCAATTACATGGAAAAATACATGATAAACCGGTGTTTGGATTAATATTTTATCATTTTCATCAGTTAATTTACGGATAATGGTAGCTATTGCAGGCATTACTCCATTGGCAAATTTCAGATAATCTTTATCCATTTCCAATCCGTAATCTTTCCACCAGTCAGCATATGCATCATACCATTCATCAGGAATTACAGCATATCCGTAGAGACTTTCATCAGCTTTTTTTATAATTTCATCAGATATTTCCGGAGCAACCTTAAAATCCATGTCAGCTACCCACATAGGGAGTTCAGTGTCAAATAAATCCCATTTTAAGCAGTTAGTGTTTTTACGGTTAAAAATGCTGTCAAAATCATATTTCATGTAAATCATTTTTAATTTCTTTTATAACTTTTGCCTGATGCCAACAGCCAACTAAATTGACTTTAAAAAGTTTGTCTAAATTATCAGCAGAATTATATTTTTATTGCATTATTCATTAGAGCTTCAATTTCAGCATAATCTATTTTCATTTAAATATTATATTGAATATTTATAAAAAAAGTAGTTTAAAAAGAAGAGAATCAATCTTCTTTTTTAAAGAAATCATCTTGAATTTCATTAACTATTTCAGTAAACCTTTTGGTTACATCAGATTTAGGTTCAATTGTAACCATTACTCCACCTTTATTAGGTGAGCTGGATACTTTTTCAGTTAATGGCAAATCTCCAAGATAAGTAATTTCCATTTCATCAGCAAAATCTTTTCCGTCACCTTTACCGAAGATATGGAGTTTTTCATTACAATGAGGACATTCATAGTAAGCCATATTTTCAACTAAACCTATGTTTTCCACATTTAACATTTCAACCATTTTTACACATTTTAAAACATCTTCCTGAGACACTACATTAGGAGTAGTTACCATAACTACTGCATCAATATCTGGAATTGTTTGTAAAACTGTTAACGGTTCATCACCGGTGCCAGGCGGGTTATCAATAATAAGAACATCAAGAGGACCCCATGCTACATCAGCTATTAACTGTTTGATACTGCCTGTTTTTTGTGGGCCTCTCCAAATAATAGGTGTGTCAATACTATCTAACATAAATGCCATTGACATTACTTTAAGACCGCTTGGTGCTTCAACAGGCATCATATGACGTTCTTCGTTAATCATGATGTCCTGATCTTCCACACCTAACATTTTTGGTATGTTCGGACCGTGAATATCTGCATCCAATATTCCTGTAGTAAATCCTTCTTTTTGGAAAGCTTCTGCAATATTTGCAGCTACTGTTGATTTTCCAACTCCTCCTTTACCACTCATAACAGCAATTTTATATTTGATTTGTCCTAAGTTTCTTGAGAGGTTGAGTTGTTGTTCAATCATTTGTTTTTGTTGTTCAGGAGTCATTTCTCCTCCATGACCATGATGTCCATGTTCTGGCATAATATCACTCTCTAAAATTTATTTTTATCAATATAATATATTATAGTAACTAAAAGTATTTAAAAGTTTACAAATAAATGTTAGTTAAATTTCTTACTGACTTCTTCTACAGCAAGTACTAATGGATCGGTAACCATAGATACTGGAGGTGCATAAGCAAATTCAACATTACTTAATTCAAAGCAGCTTAAACCTTGGGTAATAGCTAAAGTCATTGTATCAATCCTTTCAGCTACCCTTTCCTCAGCAATTATTTGACAACCAATAATTCTACCATTACAGTCACAGATAATCTTAATATCCATAGGTTTGGCATTAGGATAATAACGGGCTCTTGTAAGTGCTTCCACCTTTTCAACAATAGGTTTGATATTGTTCTGTTGAGCAAAACTGGAAGTCAAACCAACAGCACCAAACTCTAATTTACCTACTTTAGAAACCATAGCATTCAATACTGGATTGAAATTAGATTTTTTACCAGTTATTGTACGTGCTAATGTTTTAGATTCACGAACCGCAGTAGTACCTAAATGACTGATAGTATTGGCCTGAAGAATTAAATCCTGAGATTCAACACAGTCCCCAAGAGCATAAACATCTTCAACAGAAGTTTCCATTTTTTCATTAACTAAAATAGCCCATCTTCCGATATCACAGCCGGCCATTTTAGCTAATTTTAATTCAGGCCTTACACCAGTGGCTAAAATAACCATATCTGCATCAATACAACTTCCGTCACCGAAATATGCTTTTTTAACTTTTCCGTCTTCCCCTTCAAGTTTGGTAATAGGTTCACCAAGCATTACATGAATATTTTCCATTTTCAAATATCTGGTTAAAATAGCTGCCATATCACTATCAAGAGATCTTGGAACAATTTGAGGCATCATTTCGCTTAAAGTTACATTTAAACCTAATTCTTTAAGAGCATAAACAATTTCAATACCAATCAATCCTGCACCTGTTACAACAGCACTTTTGGAAGTTTTAGCCCATTCCTGAACTTTTCTACCGTCATCAATGTTCCTTATCTGGAAAACACCTTCTAAATCCACTCCATCCATAGGAGGTACAAATGGGTTTCCTCCAGTAGCTAAAACTAATTTATCATAATCAATGGTTTTTTCACCATCCTCATTTTCATAAGTGACAGTTTTTTTGCTGCTGTCTACTGCAGTTACTTCAGATTTTATTAAAACATCAATATTGACTTCTTTATAATCATCTGGTGTTTTCATAATAATATCATCAAAGGATGAAATTTTTCCAGACAGTACATAAGGAATAGCACATGGAGAATATGCTACATTTTCATCACGAGTTATAACAGTAATTTCCGCATCTTTATCTAAACGCCTAATATTTGAGGCAGTAGACATTCCACCTGCTCCCCCACCGACAATAACAACTTTCATTGTAAAACAACCTTTTTTTAAACAAATTAAACAAAATATTTATAAATATAACACTAATATTTATTAAAATATAAGTATAAAAAAGTAACTATTGAAAAAATTCAATTCAGCAGCTGAAAATATGAGAGAAATTGATTTCAATTTAAAAGAAAATCCTTTTATAAATTTCCAGTCATCAAGATATTCAATGACTGCCAAAATTAATGTGGAAAAGATGTGGAAATATTCAAAAGAAAATAACTGCTCATTTTTTGTATTGTCTTTAGGCTGTTTAATGAAAGCTGTAAACTCCATACCTCAACTTAAAAGAAGAATAGTCAATAATAAAGTAATTGAACATGATTATTTGGATGGTGTATGTCCAATAATGGATGAAAACAATGAAATCTATAAAGAAATGAGAGTAAAACCACCAGAAATATTTAATGACTTTGAAAAGTGGCATGATTATGTTAAAAAAACATCCAAAGATGTATTATCCGGAAAAACAGAAGAATTCAATGTTGAAATGGAAAAAAGAGATTATGAAAATATAGCTAATTATTCCTGCATCCCATGGGTTGATTTTGAATCAATAACAAGTGGAATATTAACCGGAAATCAGATACAGCCATTAATAACCTGGGGAAAAGTAAATGAAAACTATGAAATGAGCGTGGCTATTACAGTAAGCCATATTTTTGTTAATGGCAGAGAATTAGGATTATTTTATAAAAAAGTTCAGGAAAATTTTAATCAGCCAATCTAGAGCTAATCTATTTCTTATAATTCAAAAAAAAATAAAGGTAATGATTTTATTCAAAATCAATACCAGTTATTCTGAATCCTCCATAATGAGATTTGAATTTGATGTTCATACCAATAAGCAATGGAGTAATGGACTCAATTAAATGAGCTTTATTTAATGGGCCAATATCAATAGCTTTTAAACCAGGTATTTTTTCAATAATATCACTAGCTATCTCCTTAGCTTTCCCATCATCACCACAAATCAAACAGTCACATTCAATCGGGTTTGGAATATTTGCCAAATGGGAGTTACTAATATTATTAAATGCTGCAACAACTTTAACATCAGCATCTTTCAAGATGTTTGCTGCTCTTTCTGCTGCTGAACCCGGATTTATATGTAAAACATTACTTACAGGTCCGCCAATAGCTGTTTCCAATGGCACAGTTGCATCTAAAAGTACTTTACCTTTTGTGTGTTCTTTAATTGTCTTTAAGGTTGCACTTTGAGCCTGTAGAGGTACAGTTAAAATCAATACATCAGCTGCAGCTGCTGCATCTTCATTAGCCATACCAACTAATTCTTTAGGATTATATTCCTTAATTTCCTCATTAGCTTCCTCAACAACAGTTAAAGCTTTTTCTTCTTTACGAGATCCAACAATTACATCTTCACCTGCAATAGCTAAACGTTTTGCGATTCCAAGACCTTGAGGTCCGGTTCCTCCAATTATACCAATTTTCATTTTTTTATCCTCCAAAGGTAGTTATTTTTTGTCATAAAGTAATCCGCCGACAAAAATCATATATTCAGGCAATTTCCCATCTTTCGCATAGATGATTTTATAACCAAAAGTATCTTCAACTGTTTTGTCAACATCCCCACCAAGTGATTCAATAGAATATCTTAACTTAAACGGCATCTTACATGGCATACCGATTGTTTTGGTACACCTCATACATAAATTACAGTTCCCCATAAATAAACCTAAAGAATCCTCGTTTTCCAATGCATATATTTCATTCATTAATTTAACTTTCATTCGCTCGAGTCTTTTTATAATAAAATCCAATTCATTAGGAGCATATGTTTGATTTAACTCTTCTTGTGAAAAATCAAATTTAAAAGCAATTATTTTAAGTTTGTTAAACGAATTCCAGATTTCATTAGGATCAAAATCAAAAGGAGGGCAACCCCAATTATTGCCGTATTGATCACATTCTTTACAGATTTCCAAAAATTTTTCAATGTCAACATATTTGTCGTAATATTCTGACACATCAACATCTGTAGTGAGTTTACTTATGCTAACCATAATACTATTTAAATAAAACAATATAATAAAAGTTTCTAAAAAAAGAAAAAGATAAGAGATTAGTTAAAATCTCTTAAGAAATAGTTATAGTTCTTCCAACTTGGTATCCATTCCAAATAGAGGTAATAATATATTTGCCAGGGTTTAATCTAATTAATAATTTAGCAAAACCATCAGCACCAGTTGTTCTGTTGTATAATACTCCATTAACATTGAAAAATACAGTTTGATTAGCTAATGGATTACCTTGACCATCAAGTGCTTTTGCAGTGAATCTACTGCCATCTTGGAATTTCATGTTTAAATCTTCAGTAATTAAAGTCGGCAATACAGTAATATTGTTTCCAACTGAATATTTACCATACATAGTTGTAATTGTATAGTTACCTGGATCCAAGTTAATGTTTAAAGTAGCAGTACCATTGATAACATCCCTAGTGTAAAACACTCCGTTAATATTGAATGTTACATTAGTACCGTTAGCAGGAGTTCCATCACCATTTAACACTTTAACAACGAATTGTGATTCATTTTTGTAATATTTTACTAAGTTAGCAGTTTCAACATTTGACAATACAGTAACATTAAATCCTTTTTCTTCATTATTTGCAGGGTTAATTGCAGTTAAAATGTATTTTCCAGGAATTAAGTTAATGTTTAATCTTGCAGTACCATTTTCATTAGTTTGGCGTGTGTAGAAAACACCATTAATGTTGAAAGTTACATCAGTATTGTTAGCTAATGGTTTACCATCTTTACCATAGAAAGTTGCAAAGAACTGAGTTCCATTTTGGAAAATTTTAACAATATTATCTCCAATAATAGAAGAAGTAACAATTACAGTTGAATTAACAGTAGTATCATTGTAACTAGCAGATACTGTGAAAACACCAGGATATAAATTAATATTCATGGATGCAACACCAGTTTCATTAGTAGTTTTTGTATAGTTTCTACCATTAATAGTAAATGTAATATTAGCATTAGCTATAGGGTTGTGACTTGCATCGGTTAAAATAGCAGTAAGTTTATCAGCACTGCCGTAAATTTTAACAAGTTCAGGAACAGTAAGTAAAAATTCAGGACCGTTGTTTTCTACAATAGTTTTATTATTAGATTGAACAGTTTTATCTCCTAAACCAGTATTGGAAACTAAATAATTGTAGGTTACAGACCCTGAACCAGTAGTATTAACTGTGTTTTCACCAGTAGTTTTAACGGTACAGTTGGTTACACTTGCATTACCGTAAGCAATTTTAATACCTGTAGTTTCAGCAATTATGGAATCACCACAGTTACTTGCATTACCTATATTATTACCACTGGTGACAATATCATTTTTATTTAATATTACATTAGCTGCACTAGATGCAACACCAGTTGTAAAGTTACCAACAAGAGTTATTTCATTGCCTGTTAAAGTTTCATTATTTCCACTTACATAAATACCGTAAATGTAAGTAGAGTTACCTGCAACATTATTTCCTTCATAAATAATGTTATTGGCTTTGTCACCCCAGTTACTTGAGTAGATACCATATGCAACAACTGGAGATTCAACAAATACTTCATTGTCTTTTATAATACCATTGGAATTATCATATATTTGAATACCATCAGCATAATTGTTGTCAGAATCAGAGTAGAAAGCATTTGATGCTATTGTAAAGTTTTTGCCGTCAATAGTGATACCATAAACATAGGTATGGCCTTTTATACTTATATTGTTGTTTTCTACAACAGCATTATCTCCTCCTCCAATATATAAAGCATGAATAGTATCATAAGCTCCACTAACATTATTATATTCGATAGCAATATTATTTGAAGCTATATTTAAATTAGCTGACCCTTCAACATAAATACCTGCAGACATTACTGTAGCAGCCCATGTAGGAGGCAAGTATTTTACAGGAACTGATGGAATTTCAGCAAAAATATAATTGTTTAAAATATTTACATTATCTGAATCAATTACTTTAATAATATTATTGATGCCATTGCCGTCAGTTTTACCAGAATAAACAATAGTATTATTGTCAATGGTTAAATTAGCTGCATTTTCAGCATTAATTACAAAACTGTCTTTATCAAAAGCACTGTCAACTGAAAAAATGTTATTATTTATGTTGGCATTAGCTCCTCTTACATCAATTGCTGATTCAACACCACTAGTGTTAGTTAAAACAATAACAAAATTAGAAACAGAAATATTATCTGCTTTAATTACAAGCCCAATATCATTTAAAAAAGCCTTTTCACCAATTAAATTGATTTTTTTATCAATAGTAAGAGTACTTAAATTAAGCCCACTGAAATTACCTGCAAAAATCAGATCAGCAAATGGTATATCCATGTTTAAAACACCATCTTTATCAAAGTAAGTGAAAAATGTAGCATTTGTAACAGTGTTTCCAATTACAGTAAAAGTAGTGTTAACAGTTTTATCAGCATATTTTTTGTCACCAAAGTAAACTACAGTAGCATTGGTATTGCCTGCAACTAAATTTGGTATATCAATAGTAGTTTTACCGTTTATAAGTTTTCCATTGTAAGTTTCATTGCCTATATTTATATTTACATCACCGGTTGCATCTTCAGGTAAAGTTATAACTGCAGAAACATTATTTCCATAAAATACAGCAGGTGCATTTACAGTCATGTCATATGCAGAAATTTTATTTACATTAAATACAACTGGTGTGGAATTAATTCCATCATAGCTTGCAATTACACTATGTTTACCAATTTCTAAATTTGTAAAAATTACGCTTGCACTACCATTAGTAATAACACCAGTTTGAACTATGTTATCGTCTAAACTGAATTTAATATTACCAGCAGTATTATTTGGAATTATTTTAGCTTCAACTGTTGCATCTTCGCCATAAGTTATATCTTTAGCTGTAACATCTATAGATATATCATTATTTACTTCACCTACAACTGCATCATCATAGGATGCCACCATATTAACATCATCAGTTGTATCAGCAGCAGAAACTGCTGAAAGTGAAAGAGCCACTATAGCAACAAGAAGAAAGACAAATATCTTTTTATCCATTGTTAATCTCTCCATTTATATAAAAATATTCTTTAGCACTCATAAATTACAAATTATACAATAATAATTTACAATTCATCCAACTGTTATGAATGCATATAATATATATTTACATTAAAATATATGTTATATAAAAAAGGAGTATTCATTATATTATTATTTTCTGTTTATTTCTCTTGTATTTCCTAATGCTTTCTTTACTTCATCTAATTTTTCATAAATGTCTTTTAAGGTATCGGTATCAACTGTAGTTTTAATTTCAGATTTAACCAAATTACTTACATCATCAACATCTTGCTTTAAGAATGAAAGCATTTCTAATATATCAAATCTTGTTGATTTATATGTTAATTGTTTTGTTCCAACAAATTCGCCATCAATTGTATATGTATCTTCATAATTTGGGATGGTTACAGGTATATTAAATTTTTCAGTAATATATGTTTTTAATACTTGTTGTGAAACTATTTCACCATGGTTTATAAAAATATTATGAGGTTTGTTTTTCATTTTGTCAATAAACTCTAATAGTCCATCTCTATCTGCATGCCCTGAAAATGCGTCTAAATATTCAATTTCAGCTTTTACTGCAATTTCTTCCCCAAAAATTTTAACAATTTTTGAACCTGTTTGTATTTTTTCACCTAACGTACCTGTTGCCTGATATCCTACAAATAAAACTGTACATTCTGGTCTATATAAATTGTGTTTTAAATGATGCTTAATTCTTCCAACTTCGCACATACCACTTGCAGAAATAATTACCTTAGGTGTTGGATCATCATTTAAGGCTTTAGATTCATCTGAGGTAGTTACCAAATGTAAGCTTTCAAAATCAATAGGATTATCACCTTTCATTAAATAATTTACAGCTTCTTCATCATAATATTCTGGATTTTCTTCAAATATTTTTGTTGCATTAACAGCAAGAGGGCTGTCAACATAAACCGGTATATTTTTTAATTTTTCAGCATATCCTTCTTTTGCAGCATATTTATTTATTTCATACAAAATTTCCTGCGTTCTACCAACTGCAAATGATGGTATAATTAAATTACCACCTCTTTCAATAGTTCTTAGTAAAATATCTATAAATTTGTCTGATTGATCTTCCATTTTTCCATGTAATCTATTTCCATACGTAGATTCCATTATTAAATGATCAGCACCTTCAATATATGTAGGATCTTTAATAATAGGCATATTTTTATTACCTAAATCTCCCGTAAATACCACTCTTTTTGTTTGACCATTTTCTATTAAATCAAGAAGTACTATACTTGATCCTAGCATATGTCCTGCATCAACTAAAGTAAAAGAAATATTTTCATTAATTGTTATTTTTTTATTATAATCGACACCTTTAAATAATTTCATTGAGTCAATACCATCTTGTGCAGTATACATAGGTTCATTTTCTTTTTTTCCAGCTCTTCTTCTTTTTTTATTAACCCACTCAATTTCTTTTTCTTGAATATGACCACTATCTGCAAGCATAATACCACATAAGTCAACTGTTGCATTTGTAGCATATATTGGATTTGCATATCCCGCTTTATATAACTTTGGTATTCTACCACTATGATCAATATGTGCGTGAGTCAAAATCATAAAATCAATATCATTTACATCAAATGGAAAATCGTCATAATTTAGCATTTGATCTGTCATTTTTCCTTGAAACATTCCACAGTCTATTAAAAATTTATTTCCTGCTACTTCAACCATTGTACATGAACCTGTAACGGTTTTAGCAGCCCCATAAAAAGTTAAATTCATATATCATACCTCTCTTTTTTACATATATATTTTATAATAAAGAAAAACAATTATCAAGACAATTTTAAAAATATTGTATATTTGATTTAAGATATACTAGTTGGATTTTTTGTTACCACAAAATTCAATAGTTTATTTTTATTTTTATTAAATATATTTATTTTCTCGTATATTTGGCTATATACCTCTTTATTTAGTTTTGCTTTAACAAGTACATTTATTCTATATTTATTATTTATTCTTCTTACAAAAGGTGACTTTGGACTAAAAACTTTATATTTTGCCAATGAGTCATTTAAAATATTATAAAGTCTTTCAGATTCTAATTTTACAATATTAAAATTAGATGATGAAAGTTCAAATAATACAATATCTGTAAATGGTGGATAGTTAAACATTTTCCTATATTCTATTTCTTTTTCATAAAATTCAGTATAATCACCTTTTATAACTGCATTTAAAATATAATTATTTAAATCTGATGTTGGAATTATAACTCTTCCAGATAAATTTCCACGTCCTGCTCTTCCGGCCACTTGAGAAATATTTGAATATGCTTTTTCACTAGCCATATAATCATTCATTGCAAGCATATTATCAACACCAAGTATTCCCACAAGTGTTACATTTGAAATATCATGACCCTTGCTTATCATTTGAGTTCCAACTAAAACATTTACATTATTCTTTTTAAATTTATCTAAAATATCTTGTTGTGCATTTCTTGATACAGTGGTATCTGCATCCATTCTTAGAATTGAAATTTGTGGATATATTTCTCTTAACTCTTCTTCTATTTTTTGTGTACCAATAGTTCCTGATGATATATTAGTACTTCCGCAGTTATAGCAAGTAGTTATGTTTTTCTCCACATGTGAACAATAATGGCAAAGTAGAAGGTTACTCTTTTTATGATACGTCATTGCAACATCACAATTTGGACATTTAAATACTTTACCACAATCTTTGCATGTAAGATATGACGTATATCCTCGTCTATTTAAAAAAATCATTGTTTGCTGACCTAATTTTATGTTTTGAAGAATTTCCTCTTTTAATTTTATAGGTAAAACTGAAGTATTACCAAGAAGCCTATCTTCTTTTATATCAATTAATTCTATGCTTGGAAGTTTAGCATTTCCAGCTCTATTTTTAAGTGTTAATAGTGATATATTTCCACTTTTAGCTTTATAAAATGTGGTTACCTCAGGAGTTGCAGATCCAAGAAGTAAAAGAGCATTGCTATTTTTACAAATATATCTTGCAATTTCTTTTGTAGAATATTTTGGCGTAGAACCAGAGTAATAGCTTGAATCATGTTCTTCATCAATTATAACCATACCTAAATTATCAATAGGTGCAAAAATTGCAGACCTTGCACCAACAACTATATCTACTTTTCCCTCTTTTATTCTTTTATATTCTTCTTTTCTTTTAGCTATAGTCATTCTACTATGTAATATAGCAACATTATTTCCAAATCTAGAAACAAATCTTTCAACTGTTTGATAAGTAAGAGATATCTCAGGTACTAATACAATTACTTTTCTTCCTTGTGATAATACCGTTTCTATTACTTGTAAATAAACTTCTGTCTTTCCACTTCCTGTAACTCCAAATAACAAACATTCATCATACTTTTCATCATAAAGTTTACCATTTATTATATTTATAGCGTTTTTTTGTTCATGAGTTGGGCTCATCGGATAAGTTCTCTTAACATTTAATTCATCTAATAAATCTATTTCTTTCTCGACTTTATATAGTTCAATATATCCTTTCTTAACTACAGTATTAACAATAGCTCTTGATATATCTAATCCGTTTATTATATCGCTTAACAAAACAAAATCGTTACTCATTAAAAAAGTAAGTAATCGTATATGTTTTGCAGAGGAAACAATTCCATCATCTATATCCTGATTTATCTTTTCTGCATCAACTATAAGTCTAACAGCTGTCTCTTTCTTTCCATCTATTTTTTTACTGCTTTTTTTACTACCAGTTCCTGGTGGCAGCATAAGTTTTAAAGCATCATACACATTACAAAAGTATAAATAAGCAATATTTTTTGCTAGTTTAAGTCTATTTTCATCAATATATGAAATTTCGTCAATAACAGAAGAAATCTCTTTTAGTTTATATTTTGGTACATATTTTTCATCCTCTATAACTTTTACTATAATGGCTTCTTCTAAATCTTTCTTTCTTCCAAAACTAACTTCTACTCTTTTACCAAGTTCAATTTTACTTTCTAATTCAACTGGGACTTTATAATCATATACTTTATTTAACTTACTTACTGACGTATTTATAAGTACCTTTACTATCATACTACACCTCTTAATTAAGTATTATTATACCAAACATAAGTTTTAGTGTCAAGAAAAGCACCCATACTTTTAAAGTATGAATGCTATGTAAATCTCATTAATTAGTATTTATCATAAATTTGATTTCTTTTCAATAATTTGTGCTATATCATTTGCATACTGAGTAATTTTATCTATATTTTTTCCTTCTAACATTACTCTAACTAAAGGTTCTGTACCTGATGGCCTAATAAGTACTCTTCCCTCATTTTTAAGTTTTTCTTCTACTTCTTGTATCATTTTTGTAATTTCACTATCTTCTTTATATAAATATTTCTTATCTAAAGCTACTTTAGCATTTACTAAAACTTGAGGATAGATATCTATAATACTTGCAAGTTCTGAAGCCTTTTTATTGTATTTAACCATACTTCTAATAAGCATAAGTGATGTTAAAATTCCATCACCTGTAGGATTATAATCTAAGAATATAATGTGCCCTGATTGTTCACCACCTAAGGTATATCCTTTATTTAACATTTCTTCTAAGACATATCTATCTCCTACATTTGTTTTTTCAAGATTTAGATTATTATTCTTACAATAAATATCAAGACCTAAATTACTCATTACAGTTGCTACAACTGTATCTTTTTTTAAAGCGTTTTCTTCCTTTAAGTATTTAGATAAGATTGCAAGCATAATATCTCCGTTAATTTCATTTCCATTTTCATCTACTGCTAAACATCTATCTCCATCGCCATCGTATGCAATACCTAAATTATATTTATTAGATGTAACATATTCTTTTAACATTTCAAGATGCGTAGAGCCACAATCTTTATTAATATTTATACCATTTGGATTATTGTTTATTATTTTAAATTCAATTCCAAGTCTTGTAAATATTTTTTCAGCTATTTTATATGTTGCTCCATTTGCTGTATCTATTACAACCTTAAATCCACTTGGTAATTTATCATAAATAGATTTTTCAAAAATTTGAACTATAAATTCCTCATAATCAGAAATCATTTCTTCTTTGTTTTCAGATATACCAATTTTATCATCGCTAGCATTTAAATCATTTAGTTTTTCTGAATCCATAATTTCTTCAATTTCTTCTTCAATACTATCTGGTATTTTCATTCCCTTGTTACTAAAAAATTTTATTCCATTAAATTCAAAAGAGTTATGAGAAGCAGATATGACAACACCAGCATCTGCGCCAAGTTTTTTTGTTAAATATGCAACTGCAGGTGTAGGAATTACTCCTAATACTTTTACATTTGCTCCATAACTTAAAAATCCTGCAATCATAGCACTTTCTATTAAATTTCCTGATAATCTTGTATCTCTACCAATTAAAATAGTTGGCGTATTAGAAGCATGTTTTGCTAAAACATATGCACCAGCTTTTGCCACTTTATATGCCAGTTCAGGTGTAAGGCCTGTATTTGCTACTCTTCTTATTCCATCTGTTCCAAAATATTTTTTCAAAATTAACACCTTCCTTAATATAACCAAATATAGTGGCTATATAGCCACTATACTTAATAATTATTTTTTATTTGAAGAACTTTTTTCTTAATGTTGTTCTTCATGTGGTTCTATAGTAAATTTATCATTAATTTTTACAAAAACCTTTTCCTCTGCTATTTCTTTTCCAGCTATATCAACAGCATCTGTAATATCTGGATCATTTTCGATTACTCTTCTTTTTTCAATATCCCTTGCTCTTTTTGCAATTGCAAGTGCAGCTTGATATCTATTTCCTACTTTAGGTACTATTTTTTTTACATTTGGATCTGATAACATAATATTCCTCCTTAAACTACTATATATTTTACCACAATTTACTTTTATTTACAATACAAAATTTATTAACCTCGTTAATTTTTTAAACAACCTATTGGGAACAACAAAAGCTCCATTTAAAGTGGTATATGCCATGTCAGTACCTTATATAGCATTAATTCTTTAGGAGGAACTCCTAAAGCAGCTACAGCAAGAGATGGATCTATCATCCATAATATAGTAAACTAAATATTGTATACAATAAGAAATCATATATTTCAATATATTGAGATATTTCATTTCCATATTTTGTGGTATTTCATTTCTGTATTTTGTAATTATATTAAAATTCACAAATAGTTGTTATTCCACATGGAAGAACAAATTCTGAATTTTTTTGCCTTAAACCAATTTCATTGTGAAATATTTTCTTAGGGTTATTTTCACTAAAAGCAAGTTTTGCAACATTTTCAATGATTGTACCTGACAGTCCTCCAGTATATGTGTTTATAATAACAGAAATAGGATTGTCTGATAAAATTTTTGAACACAAACAAAGCAAATTGTTTATATCCTTTTCTATGCTCCATACTTCACCATTTTTTCCTCTACCATATGATGGTGGATCCATAATTATCATGTCATATTTGTTATTTCTTCTTATCTCTCTATTTACAAATTTTACAACATCATCTACTAAAAATCGTACAGGTCTTTCTCTAAGTCCACTTGAAGATACATTTTCCTTTGCCCAGTTTACCATTCCTTGTGATGAATCAACATGACATACAGATGCTCCTGCACTAAGAGCAGCAACTGTAGCACCACCAGTATATGCAAAAAGATTTAAAACTTTTACTTCTTGATTTTTCTTAGTTCTTTGTGATATTTTAGATATTATATAATCCCAATTTACTGCCTGCTCTGGGAATAAACCTGTATGTTTAAATCCCATTGGCTTTAGATTAAAGACTAAATTTTTGTATCTTATACTCCAATTTTCATCAATTTTACTATATTTTTCCCAATGTCCTCCACCTGTATTACTCCTTATGTATTTTGCATCAGCCTTTTCCCATAACTTTGGATTAGTTTTTTTATCCCATACAATTTGTGGATCTGGTCTTATTAATATATATTTACCCCATTTTTCAAGTTTTTGTCCTTTTGCCATGTCAAGTAATTCATAATCTTTCCATTCATTTGAAACTAGCATAATACTATCTCCTTTATCATATTATTTTTTAGGTGTTACTATGAAAATATATAAAAGTTATAAACTAAAAAACATATTAAATATTGTTATTTTTTGTATATCACTTTCAGTATTACTAATATTTTCAAAAGATAACTTTGAAAACGTAAAAAAGAGTGTTTCTATATTTATTTCAAGTATAATACCATCTCTTTTTCCATTTATATTTTTTACAGAATTTATACTAAATACAGATATTTTAGGAACCATTCAAAAAACATGTGGCAAATTTTTAACAAAGTTTTTCAACATTTCAGAAAAATCATCTCCAGCTGTTATAACAGGTTTTTTATGTGGATTTCCAATGGGTGCTAAAACTGTATCTAAACTTTACGAAGATAGTGAAATTTCAAAATATGAAGCTGATAAACTTCTTTTGTTTATAAATAACTGTAATCCTGCATTTATACTATCTACCATAGGAATTGGAATTTTTCATAATATTTATATAGGAATACTTCTTGCGACCTCACATTATATCTCATCTATATTAATTGGTATTTTTATCCGTAAAAAACAACCTTCTACTATTATACACAAAAAAGTTCAAAATTTAAATAGTTTTAACCAAAATAATAAAAGTAGAAATGAAAATTTATTTGAAATTATAAAAAAATGTATTAAAAGTACTTTTGTAACACTCTCTATGATTTTAGGATTTATGATTATTTTTAATCTACTATTTTGCATTTTAGATAATATTCTAAAATTTATGAATATTTCAAATAGTAATTCATCAATAATATCTGGATTATTTGAAGTAACTGGTGGTGCAAATAACGTTGTAAACAGTACGCTTGATATAAAGACAAAAATAATTGTTACATCTTTTCTACTTGGATTTAGTGGTATGTGCATTATATCACAAATATATTCTTGCATATCTAAATATAATTTTTCATTTAATAAGCTTGTTATTTCAAAATTTATACATGGTATATTATCTATGGTTATTACATATATTGTATTAACATATACAAATATAATTGATTACGAAACTATATGTGTATATAGCGATATTGATAATTATGAAAGAGCAAACTACATTTCCAATATAAAAACCTCATATTTGATATCTACATTTTTAATAATCATTTTTTTGTTTATATATTATGTTATACGAAAAAAAGTAGCCTATAAAAATATAGGCCACAAAAAAGAAGGGGGGTAAACTTTTTGAATGTGTTTACATTATTATTATGTATAAAATAATTTAATTTATACATTTTTTATATATTTTTTGGAGGTATGAATAAAATGGATAAAACTCAAGGATTTTTTGATCCATATAATTTTAATGCTGCAAACTTTAATATACAAGGAGATCCTGCATCTTCATATAGTGATACTCCATCTATGAGCCCAAACAGTTATTATGAAGGTCAATATTATTATTACAGATATTTAACACAAATGATGGATTACAAAATAAGATGTAAAGAATACGAAAATTTAACTAGAAACGAAAAAAAAAGTTGAGATAATCTCAACTTTTTTACATCATAGGTTCTTCTTCCCTATCTTTTAAACTTTCATCTTTATACCTTTTTATATTATCCATAATACTATTAAAAGATATAATCTCACGTCTTAGGGCTTCACCATCTTGAGTTGTAAGTTCTTCTCCTTTTAAGCTATCAATCTTTTCCTTATTAGCTTTTAAAAGACTTAAAACTTCTTCATATTTAGCATCCTTTACCATTTAAATTAACACTCCCTCCGTTATTTGAGGCAAAATTCATATATTTAACAAATTCAAGCATATCATTTTCAGTTGAAAGAATTTGTTTTATTCTTTCATTATTATCATGAATTTCCTCGATAGTTTGTTTTACTTCATCTATAGACATTTTAATCGACCTCTCTCATATTTAATATTATACTAAAAATTTAACAATTTGTCAACCTATATAAGATACCCTCCATTAGGAGATAGTACTTGGCCCGTTATATAACTAGATTCGTCAGTTGCTAAAAAGTATACTGCATTTGCTACATCTTCAACATTTCCTAATCTTTGAAGTGGCACATCCTCGCAAAACATTGCTTTTTCATCATTTGAGTAACACTTTGTCATATCGGTTTCAATCCAACCTGGTGCTACGACATTAACCCTTATGTTAGAAGGTCCTAGTTCTTTTGCAAGAGCTTTAGACATTCCAATTACAGCAGCTTTTGATGAAGAATATAAAACTTCCATTGAAGCTCCTGTAATTCCCCATATTGAAGATATGTTAATTATACTACCACGCTTTTTACTTATCATGGATGCAAGGCATTCTCTAATAACATTAAATGTTCCAAAAACATTTAAATCAAAAACTCTCTTTATATCATCATCTTCTATATCATTTGCAAGTTTGGTCATTGCGCATCCTGAATTATTAACTAATACATCAATATTGCAAAATTTTTGAGATGCAAATTTTATCATATCCTGTACTTCTTCTTTTTTAGTAATATCTGCCTTATAAGTCTCAATTACTAGACTTGGAAATAACTGTTTTAAATAATTCTTTAATTCTTCTGCCTCTTTTTTTGAATTATTATAATTTATTAAAACATTATATCCTTCTTGTGCAAATTTAATGGAAATTGATCTTCCTATTCCTCTCGCTCCACCTGTTATTAATACGCTTTTACTTTTCATACTTTTATCCTTCTTCCTTTTCAGCTTCTAGTAATAAATTTTCTTTTTTATTCATTTTTAACATAAATAAACTTCCGACGATAATTGGTGAGTAGAATGTATATAGTCTCCAAAATAATATTGCCATATTTATAACTTCCTTTGGTATAAAAGCTCCAAAAATAATATAAAATCCTCCTTCTGCAGCGATTCCTGCTCCAGGGATTGGAACAAAAGCCATAACCATGGACAAAAATGACTGAGCAGATATTATTTTTATATATGTAGTTCCACTAAGTCCAAACATCTTATATACGGCATAAGTAATAGAGAAAAATACAGTAAGCTGCAAAGCAGTAGCCAAAAATAATTTTAAAACCATTATTTTTTCCTTTTTTATTATTTTAAAATTTTCATGAAACGTATCTACACTCTTTCTTAATTCTTCTATTTTTTTATCTAAATTTTTTAAAATTTTTATTTTTCCAAGTAGTTTGTAAATAAAGCTCAAAAATTTAAGAACAATACTTTTTTTAGCGCCAATAAGTATTAAAGTAACAATAACTAAAAAGTTTACTATAAATCCTATTATTGCAAGTTTTACAAAACCTGATACAGAATTTCTAAAATAAGAATACTCAAATATTAATATTAATGCCGTATAAATTACAAGTGTCGCCTGATATACTATAAATTTAATTAAGAGTATCGTTGCAGATTTACTTACAGATTTTCCTTCACATTTCATAGCAATAGCCTGCATTGGCTGTCCACCGGAAGAAAAAGGTGTAAGAGAATTAAAAAGTTGACCTATCATTGATACTTTAAGGCTATTAATAAATTTTTGTTTCTTATATATTTTCTTTTCGACTATATAAAGGCATAACGCTTCTAAAAGCCAATAAAGTATAATTAACGCAAGTCCAATAAGTGCCCAAAATATATTTACAGTTTTTAATACGCTTATAATATTATCTATACCATCAACGGCTAAAAAATATACTGTCATAACTATAAAAATTAGTACAACAACAGATATATTTATTAAATTTTTCGTTCTATAATTCACTTGCACTTCTCCACTTTCTTTTTTTCTTCCTACTAGTTTTATATATTCTGTTATAATAAGCTCTCCACATTGGTGCTACATTCTCTTCACTATAGTATTTACTACATTTTTCAGCCATTTGTGAAGCCTTATTATAATATAAATTATCATTCTTTAATTTCAATATCTCATTTATAAAATCTTCATTAGTAATCCCTGAAAGATAATATCCTTCTAATATTCCCTTATAAAGTTCTATATCTCTTAATAGAATAGGTATTTTACAATTAGCAGATTCAAGTATTGCCATAGGAAAAAGTTCCTCATAAGATGGCAAAAACATAACATCAGATGCATTATATATATCATTCATCTCTTCGCGAGGAATTATTCCTAAGAATTTTATATTATCCGGTGGATTTTTTAATATCCTCTTTAATTCTTCATATCCGTCAGATATTTTTTTAAATGAAAATCCTCCTGCCCACACAAATTGTACATCAGGCATTTTCTTTGCTATTTCTACTAAATCAAATATTCCTTTTCTTTTTTGAAGCTGTCCTACTGTTAAAACTACAAATTTATTTTTTTCTATTCCATATTTTTTTCTTATCTCACTCTTTTTTAATTTACTCATTTTATAAAAGTTTTTTGATGATACATAGTTTGGAATATATGTTATTTTTTCCCTTTTTATTCCGTAATTGGCTAATTTATCTATAAAATATGGATTTACAGTTACAAGATAATCCATACTCTTATAAAATTGTATAACATACTTATAAAACATCTTTTCTATGATTTTAGGTAATTTTATAGAGTTTTTCAAAGTCTCAGGTAAAAAATGAACATACCCTACAGTAGCGGATGAAATTTTAGCAAATGGTAAAGTTAAAAAAATTCTAAGTCTATCGTATGATAATGAATTATATCAGCAAACTTTACTTTATTTATTCTTACGTCGTATTCATTTAAATTATTTTTTACTAATGCCACCTGTTCTTCATACGCTGAAAGCACTCCTTGTCCTTTTACTTTATCCGCTGATGACATCATATTAATTGTTCTAGCCATTACGTTCCTCCTAAAAAACACTAGTTATGTTAAATTATATCATACTTTTGCTAATATGTAAATAAACGTATATTTTACATATCTATTATTTATAACGATGTTCTTTTGATTTAAGCAACAAAAAAGCATATGAAATTTCCATATGCTTTTTTTAGCTTAATCTTCCGCTTATTCCGTTTCTTCCTCTTCTTTTTCAGGGAGAGAAATATAACAGAAAGCTTTCTGCTTGAGCTTTCTTACAGCTCCTGTCCGGATATCTGTGTTAGCTGTAATAAATTCCTTTCTCTCTACTCCAGAAAGTTTCCTCAGTTCCTCAACAGTAGTAAGCGTAAGAGACGAGCGCCACTTGTTGCGCTGTCCTTTGTAATACATTTGATTTGCCGCAGCCCTTGCACGTACTACATCAGTCCTGCCAATAGCCTTCAAGAAAGCTGTAGGTAATGAGTATATTATTACCTTACTTTCCCATGAATCAAATTCGGGAATAATATCCTCAACATATTCCTCCTTTGAGGATAACTGTGAGCATATACCCTCATATTCGGTTTCGAATTCAGCGGGATAACTCTTAAAATTCTCACTCTGACCTGAAACTTCCTTTATGTGCTCTTCGAGCACTCTTAAAGTAGTTGTAAACAAATCTAAGATATTGCCAGAATTGTTTTCAATCTCAGAATCTGAATCCGCAGTTGTCTCTTCTGTTGCTGTCAATGTCGTTGTAGCGTCAACATCATTTCCAGCTGCTTTTTCTTCTTCAGGACTTTCAGTAGAAGTTCCTCCGCTTTTTTCTGCCGATTCTGGAGTGGCTTCTGAAGGTTTTTCTTCAACAACTGTAGGTTCATCTGTTACACTATCAGTGCTTTTCTCATCAGAACAACCACCCTCATCATCACATTCCGTATCTTCCAACGGAACTGAGACTGTTTTAGACTCATCATCTTCTTCAAAAATGACATTTCCGAAATTCGAAAATTTTTCTGCAATAGAAGCTGTTTCAGAATCTAAGAATCTCTTAAGTTCCTCATATTCATCCATCTTGCACTTCTTAGCCGAGATATCAACTTTAATTGCACTCACATTTAAATCAATCTGATCGATGTTAAGTTTGAGCACTTTTTTTGCTTCATCTGTTGTAGCACTAAGTGCAATAACAGATGTTAAGAGAGTGCGCTGAGTCTCAAGCTCTTTAAGCTTTTCTTCTTTCTCAGCAATTTCTTTTTTGGAAATTGTCAAGAAATCAACAGCGAATGGGAAAGCGTTAAGTTCATCAATTTTTCTGAAGAACTCATCGAGTTTCTGTCTCAAATCTAGAATTTCTTTTCCTGTCATGGTATTAACCTCCTTCATGACACAAACTTTTATACCTACGGTTTTATTATAGCATACTTTACATAAAAAGTCAACTGTATTAATAACATAAAAAGTCTACGTAAAACGTAGACTCCTATTTAATTATTTTTTTGATAATTCCATGCATCACGTACCATATCATCAATTCCATACTTTGCAACAAATCCTAATTCTTCTTTAGCTTTCTTTGGATTAGCATAACATACTGCTATATCGCCTGGCCTTCTATCAGTTATTCTATAAGGCACATCAACTTTATTTTCTTCTTTAAATGCATTTACAATTTCAAGCACACTATATCCATTGCCTGTTCCTAGGTTATATATACTTAGCTTCTTTTCATCTTTTAATATTTTTTCTATTGCTTTAACATGCCCAATTGCAAGATCTACAACATGAATATAATCTCTTACTCCTGTGCCATCTTTTGTATCATAATCATCGCCATAAACTGATAATTCTTTTAAAGTGCCATTTGCAACTCTTGTAATATAAGGTAAAAGATTATTTGGTATTCCTTGTGGCTCTTCTCCAATAAGACCTGATTTATGGGCTCCAATTGGATTAAAATATCTAAGTATTACAATATTCCATGTTGGGTCTGACTTGTAAAGATCTTTTAGAATTAATTCGATCATATATTTTGAGGTTCCATATGGGTTAGTAGTACCACCTACCCTACATTCCTCATCAATAGGAATTCTCTCTGGGTCACCATATACAGTTGCAGAAGAACTAAATACAAAATTTTTAACATTATACTTTTTCATTACTTGTAATAAGTTTAACGCTCCATATACATTATTAGTATAATATTCAAGTGGTTTTGCAACAGATTCTCCCACTGCTTTAAATCCTGCAAAATTAATTACTTGACCTATTTCATTCTCTATAAATACTTTTTCTAATGCTTCAGCAGATGTATAATCACACTCATAAAATTTAAAATCTTTACCTGTTATTTTTTTTATTTTTTCCAATACCTCAGGCTTACTGTTTGAAAAGTTATCTAACACTACAAGTTCATATCCTGCGTTTAATAATTCTACGCATGTGTGAGAGCCTATATATCCTGCTCCACCTGTTACTAATATTTTTTTCATAAATTATTCCCCCTAATTACTTTATATTTACATTTGACTTATTAAGATAAGATACAAATGTTTTTATAGACATTGTTCTATTAGCATATATTCTTGGAATTTGATATATATCTTTAGAATTATTTGTATTATATATACCTCCATCCATTCTAAGTCCTATATCATAATTTTCTTTAGCTATTTTTAGCGTATCTGTATTATATCTACCATATGGATAACAATAAACTGTAACTTGCTTTCCTGTTATTTTTTCAAGTCTTTCCTTAGATTTTATAGCCTGCCTCTCTTGCTCTTCATACGTCATTTTTGATAAATCCTCATGAGTTAGTGTATGTGATTCTATAGAAATAAGCCCACTATCTGACATTTCTTTTATTTGTGCTTCCGTTAAATAATTTTCACCACCGATATAATCAGTAATTATAAACAAAGTAGCCTTTTGGTTATACTTTTTAAATAAAGGAAAAGCATTATCATAAAAATACACAAATACATCATCAAATGTTAAACAAACTGGTTTGTTATATTTATAGAGACTGTTAAGTTCATCTGCAAATATAGTCTGGTATGAATTTTCAGAAATATATTTTAATTGCTCTTCTAATGTAGATGGTTTTATGAAATTTTCATAATCTAAATTATTACCATAGTCATCCAAAACAAAATGATACATAAATATTGGAACAATAGCACTAACAGATGATTTTAATGGAACATCTTTTGTAAGTTCATTAAACGCCCCCTCATCATTTGAAGCATCATTTTTTATACCATTATCGATACTTACATCATCTGTATATATACTAACTCTTTTACCTTTTATTCCAAAAATATTTAACAGTATAATTAAAAGAATTAAAACTAAGCAAATAATTATAATAAAAAAAATCTTATTTTTATTCATCTTCTTAACCATATAACACCTCTTATAAGATTATACATTAAAATATAATTTAATTCAATAAAAATTGGACTAAAAATAGTTAAACAGTTTACTACTATAAAAATATTTATAATATTATTCCCTTATTGATTAATAGAATTAAAATTTATACCTTTTAAAAATATTTTTGCACAAAAAATGAGTGAATTCTTCCACTCATTTTGTTAATTTTTGCTTTTAAACGTGTCTATTTAGATATAATGAATTCAAATATAATTCATATAGTTGTTTATGTTTCTTGTTGTTGAAATCTAGTATAATCCCACAACTCCACAAAAGAGAAGCTAAAACTAATAATATACGGTTTCAAATTTATTAATACTTTTTCTTATTCATCTTTTTTCTACTAAAAACTAAATTCTACATTTTTTCTACATTTTTTTGCAAATTATAATAAAACAACTTTAATGTCAATTTTCGGTTTAAAATGCAGAAACGTCTATTTTAATATTTTTTTCCACTCATTTACTACATTTTCTATATAGTATTTTTCTGCATTTATTTTTGCATTGTTTCCAATTTCATTTCTAACATCGCGACTATTCATAATTTCTAATATTTTCTTTTTCATTAGTTCTTTGTTTCTATCTTTAATTATAAATCCATTTTTACCATCTTTTATTATTTCACGTGGGCCAACGTCTATATCGAAACTTATGCAAGGAATTCCAAGTGATGAAGCTTCAACAAGTACTAAAGAAAAACTTTCGCTCTTTGATGTAAGTAAAAATAAAGAGCTCTTTAACATTTCGCCTTCCACCTGATTACTATCAAGTTTTCCGGTAAAACGAACATAATCTAATATATTTAAGCTTTTACACAAATTTACTAGTTCTTCCTTTTTACTTCCGTCCCCAACTATTTCTAATCTTAAATTATTATTTTGAGCTAAACACATTGAAAATACAAGTATTAATGTTTCAAAATCTTTTACATCTTCAAGCCTTCCAACACTTATTATTTGGTTAGAGTCAAGAGTAGCTTTCTTATTTGTGCTATTAATCGCATTTGGGATTTTTATAACTTTAGTATATGTATTATTTCCATTTAGCCATTTTTGATAATTTTCTTTAGCTTTATCTGTCATTACTACTAAATATTTTATATTTTTAAACGATTTTTTCACTTTTTTTACGTATGAAGGGGTATCTACATAAGAATGTTCTTGAGAAATCGTTAAAATATCTCGTCTTTTTATTTGTCTTGAAAATTCTATTCTAGAAGAAATTAATACATCAGTTTTCATATTATTGACGATTTTTCTAACTCTAAAATATTTAGTAAATATCAATTTGATATCCTTAGCTAAACTCTTGAATAGCTCTATAATTTTAATTTTTTTAAGCACTTCCTTTAGTTGTTTTGCTTTAATTGGGCCATATTTTAATACAAATTTTACCTTTATATTATCATTTAACTTATAAAACGATTTTCCATTTAATAAATCATACAAGACAACCAACTCTACATCGTATGATTTTGCCAGTTCATTAGCAAGTGTTGTTACTTGCTTTTCTAGTCCTCCATAATTTAAATGTAGCAGCAAAAAAGTTATTTTCTTCATAATCCTCCCTTATAAAATTTGGTGTTTAATACGAAACACCAAATAAAGTATATTTTTATTATGTAATAATTTTACTAATTTTTCTTATTGAATACTTTTTTTACGTTTCTTATTTTTTCTAAAAACTTCTAGTCTTTTGAATTTATAATATTACTTATGAACAAATCTAATTCTTTTATTCTGTTTTCCCTGTCAGCAATAACTTCATTTTTCTCATCCAATAATCTACTAATCTCATCTACTCTATCTTTATAACGTTTTACAGAATCAACATGTTTTACCAAATTCTTATTTAGCTTATACCCATCGAAGAAATACCTACATATATTTTCATTTTGTAAGTCAACCATATTTAGTTCCTCACTAGGATGTTTTTTTATACATAACAAGTAATTGTTTTTCTTTAAAAAATCAATTAGCTTTTCTTCAGGATACTGTTCCAAATTAAATATATTATTCTGATTTAGGAATGACTCTTGCTCCCTATCGCAGCCTTTTCTAAAAGTTGGCATATAGAAAATTTTTTTTGGTATTTATCTAGGTTCAAATTTGTTACTTTTTTCATAAAGTCACCACGCTCAATTAACTACATTTCTTCTCTACACCAGCAGATTTTATATTCATTATTATTACTCCTGTTATTACAAATATAATTCCGATAATTCCATTGATAGATATATTTTCTTTGAAAGCAAAAATTCCTGCCAATAAAGTTGCTATTTGCAAAATTCCTGCCGTAATAGGAGTTATATATCCAAGATCAAACTTTACAATTATATTTGTATATAATAAAAAACTTAAAATATAACTTATAAATCCAGCTAAACTTATCAAATTAATAGAAAAAATCAGTTCTGCTTCTGAAAATGAAAGTTCACCTGTATTTTGACCTAATTTCATTAAAACTAAACCTAATGTCGAAAGTACTAAATATAAAGCAACTAACATACTTTTTTTCATACTATTTCCCCCACTGTCATACATTAAAATTCATTAAGAATATTCCGAATATTACTAAAGAAGCTCCTATAATAGATTTCTTTGTTAAATTTTCTTTAAAAAGAACTTTTGCAACTATAAGTGTAATTATCTGAACAATTCCTGTTACAATTGGCATTATATAGCTTAAATCAAACATAACAACTATTTTCGTAAATAGTAAGAAACTACATAAATAACATATAAATCCAAGTGCACTAATTGGACTCATAGAAAATCCCATTTCTTTTTTATTAACAGTTATCTTTCCTGGATTTCCTCCCTTTTTAATGAACACTAATCCAGATATTGTTAAAAAAAGATAAATAAGAATTAAAACAAATTTCAAAATAAATTCCTCCTACAAACTATCCACTACTTTTTTTCTCCAATAGTCTAAAACATTCTTAAGTCCAGTATCAAAATCTTCCTGTGGTTGCCAATTAAGCTCACCTTTTAATTTAGATATATCTGCTACTGTTTTTTCTATATCTAAAGCTCTATATTTAGCTTTATCTATTTCTACTTTTATCTCTACATTTGAGAAGCTGATAATTTTGTTTAATATATCACCTATTCTATATGAATTTCCAGAACCAATATTATATGTTTCTGACGTTCTACCTTTTTCTACTAATAACACATATGCTCTAACAACATCTCTTACATTTAAAAAATCCCTTTTTGCATCTAAGTTTCCAACGCTAATAACAGGTTCTCTTAAATTGTTTTCAATTTCAGCTACTTGCTTACAAAAATCACTAATTACAAATATTTCTGACTGTTTTATGCCAAAATGATTGAATGATCTGGTCATAACAATATTCATGCCATATGCTTTTGAATATAAGTATCCCAATTGATTTTGGGTATTTTTAGTTAATGCATAAATATTTTCTGGAACACATTTGCAGCTTTCGTCTGGCGATTCAATATTTTTAAAAGTATTGCCATATTCTTCACTTGAGCCCACAAGTAAAACTTTCGTTTTTATATTATTTGATTTAATAGCATTTAATAAATTTATTGTTCCAATAATATTAATGTCAACAGTTTTTGTTGGATTATCCCAAGATAACTTTACAGAACTTTGTGCTGCAAGATGAATAACGTATTCTGGGTTAACATTATTTATAACTTCTTCTACGCTATCTTTGTTTGTTAAATCCATATCGTAGATTTTAACATCATCTAATGAACATTTTTCAAAATCCAACTTTGTACCAAAAATTTGATATTCTCCTATTTCTTTCAAGTATTCAGACAAATGATAACCCACAAATCCAGATATACCAGTTATTAATATTTTTTTCATATAAATTATACCCCTTTTATTTATTTATTTAGCTCTAAATCATTATTTACCATTCTCTTAACTAAATCGTCAAAAGAAATTAATCTTTTCCATCCTAATTGTTTTTCTGCCTTGCTAGGATCTCCTAATAACAAATCTACTTCTGCTGGTCTAAAAAATTTTTTATTTACTTTAACAATGACCTTACCAGTTTCAGAATTTATACCTACTTCATCAATTCCTTTTCCTTCCCATTTAACGTTTATTCCAACACATGCAAAGGCTCTTTCTACGAATTCTCTTACTGTTCTTGTTTCATTTGTTGCAATTACATAGTCATCTGGTTCATCTTGTTGAAGCATTAACCACATAGCATAAACATAATCTTTTGAATGGCCCCAATCTCTTTTAGAATCCATGTTACCTAATTCTAAATATTCTTGTTTTCCTAATGATATTTTTGCTACTGCATCTGTTATTTTTCTAGTAACAAATTCTTTTCCACGTCTTTCAGATTCATGGTTAAATAATATTCCTGAACAAGCATACATTCCATAACTTTCTCTATAATTTTTTGTTATCCAATGTCCATAAAGTTTAGCTACTCCATAAGGACTTCTTGGATAAAAAGGAGTTGTTTCACTTTGAGGTATTGCTTGTACTTTTCCAAACATTTCAGAAGTAGATGCTTGATAAAATCTAGCGTCTGGTTTTACAATTCTAATAGCTTCTAACATATTTGTAACACCTATTGCGTCTATTTCAGCTGTTACTATAGGTTGTTCAAAACTTGTTCCAACGAAAGATTGAGCTGCTAAATTATAAACTTCATCTGCATTTGAAATTTTCATAGCATTTATTAAAGAAGTTAAATCAGTCATATCTGCATATACAAGTTCGACTTTATCTTTTATATGCTCAATATTACCATACTCCAATTTACTCTTTCTTCTCATTATTCCATAAACTTTATACCCTTTTTCTAATAATAATTCTGCAAGATATGAACCATCTTGTCCAGTAATTCCAGTTATTAATGCATTTTTCATTTAACATTCCTCCTATTTTTTAACACCATTTCATAAAGTGAATACATTTCCTTACCAATAGTCTCACTACTAAAATCTTTTCTTTCTTTTTTCATAAAGTTTGCTTTGCCTAATATTACATCCTTCAATATACTACCCAAAGCAGCACTATTTCTATTTTCAAATTCTAAAACATCCCCAAAAGTTACCTCAGGAAGAGAACCACCTGTACTATGGATTATTTTTGTCCCCATCTCACAAGCTTCAACAGCTGATAGTCCAAATCCTTCAGTTATCGATGGAACCACTACATAATCACAAGATTTAATATATGTTTCCAAATCATTTCTCTCAACCGGATCTTTTACTATAACATACTTGCCTAAATTGTTTTTTTCTACCTCTTTTAAAAACTTTTGCTTTTGCACCAATGGATCATTAGCCATTATAAAGCAAAATTTTGTATGTTTTAATTCCTCTTCAGATAATTCTAATACTATTTGTTTTATTGCATCTAAGTATATAAATATTCCTTTTGTTTTTCCTGGTCTACCATATGATAAAAATATTCTATCATCCGATTTCACACCAAAGAAAGAATTCAATTTTTCTCTATTATACTCCACATGATTTTTATTCATTTCTACAACAGTATATATCTGCTTTATATTATTTTTCTTTACATTCTTCATTAAATCATTTGTGGTTGCTCCAGAAATTGTATGATAATAATCACATTTACTATTCAGTACCATCTTTTCATATAGTCTAAACATCAATGCCTTTATTTTATTTTCTTCAATCCAATACCACTTTTCATTAAGTGACTCATAGACTGTAATTATAAGAGGTTTATTTAACTTCTTACACACGCTTGATGTTGTTCTAACTGGACTATATACAGCGGCATGAACAATATCAGCCCATTCTATATGTTCAATTAAATCTTTTCTTCTAACAAGTGGATGCCCAAATAAGACTTTCCAATCATAATAATATATATCTATACCTTCATACTCTTTATGCCCAACTACTCCTCCTGAAGAACTAGTTAGAACTCTTACTTGTATATTATATTTTTTCATTGCAATAATATAGTCAAGCATAGCTTTTTCTCCTCCACCAATGTGTGGATAGAAATGTGGTACTACAAAACAAACTTTCACGTTACCCCTCCTATTATAAAAATTTACTATTTTCTGTTCCCTTTAATTCTTGTAACATTTTTTTAATGTCTTGCGTATTGTCCTTATTCATAATTAAACTTACATCGCCTGTATTTATAATTATCATATTTTCTACTCCAACTGTAGAAACTATTCTATCGCTATTTTTATTTATAATAATGTTATTTTTAGAATCATAAGAAACGATATTGCCTTCAAATATATTATTATTAATATCACAGTTTCTTAATCTTTCTATAGAAAGCCAACTTCCTACGTCGTCCCATCCAAAATTGCCTGGGATTACATATATATTATCAGTTTTTTCCATTATTCCATAATCAATAGATTCAGATGGCATTTTACTATATTCAGATTTTAGAACTTTATCATATTCTGGTGTATCAATAAAATCATATATTCTTTCCAAACTTTCATATAATTCGGGCATGTATTTTTTAAAAGCATCATATATAATAGAATTTTTCCATACGAACATTCCACTATTCCAAAGATAATTTCCTGAATTACAATACTCTTGTGCCTTTTCATAATTTGGTTTTTCAACAAATTTGTCAACTACATATATCATATCCAAATCGTTAACCCTCTTAGTAAATTTAATATATCCGTATCCAGTTTCAACATGTTCTGGTACAATACCTAGCGTCACTATATTTCCCATATCAGCGTATTTTATAGCTAACTCTAGACTATTTAAATATATAGTTTCATTCTTTATAATATGGTCCGATGCAAGAACAATTACATTAGCATCACCATATTTTTTCTTAATTACTGCTGTTGCAAAACCAATACATGGGGCTGTATTCTTACCAATTGGTTCAAACAATATATTTTCTTTTTTTATTTGAGGCAATTGTTCATAAATTAAGTCCTTATATTTCTCATTTGTTACTACGTATACATCTTCAAGATCAGCAAGTAACTCAATTCTCTTGACAGTTAACTGGATCATAGTAAGATCAGAATCCGTAAGAGCTAAGAATTGCTTTGGCATATTTGTTCTACTCATTGGCCAAAATCTTTCTCCCTTACCTCCAGCCATAATTATTACAACATTTTTCACAACATCTTCCCTCCTAAGTTACTACATAGCACTATTTTTTGTTCAATTTATTTTCTTTTAGTGCGATATAGTGATTTAAATTTTTAATTTTTTCATTCAATTCAGATATTCTTAAATTAAATATAAATACCTGAACTAATAGGAAAAATATTATTATTAAAAATACAAAATTGGCAGGTGATATAAAACCTATTTTTTCAGATATCCAAGTTACTGCTCCGTTAAATATACTCATTAAAAGTAATAACAAAGAGCATAACATCCAGGTTAAAGAATGTTCAATTTTTAATTTTGCTTGTTTAATCTTAGTAATGCAAACGACAAAAGCTAAAGCAGACCCAATTATTAAAATTATTCTTAATGCTAAAGACATGTTACTTCACCTCTTTATCCTTTCTTGTTGTAGATCTAATAAATATAATTGATAACATCATATTTATCATATACATCATTGATTTAAAGGTATTTAAATAGCTTTCTCCAAATTCTCTTTCTTTCATTTTAACTTGAACTTCTTTTATATTTAACCCTTTTTTGATCATATATACTATAGTATCTGGCTCAGGAGACAAGCTTGCATTTTCACAAAACATTTTTATAGCCTTTTTATTATATGCTCTCATTCCAGATGTCGGATCTGTTATTTTCTTAAACGTAATTAATCGAATTGTCGCGCTTAACAATCTGCTTCCTAACATTCTAGCAGTAAGTGGCTTTTTCTCCTTTACAAATCTTGATCCTATAGCTACATCAACATTATTTTTTTCAATTTCGTCTACAAGTTTTAAAGTATCTTTTGCATTATGTTGACCATCACCATCAAATTGAATAGCTATATCATAACCATTTTCCATAGCATACTTCATTCCTAATTGTATACCACTAGTAAGGCCATAATTAACAGGTAAAGATAATAAATTAAATTTATTATCTTCACATACCTGCTTAGTATTATCAGTAGAACAGTCATTAATTACAATATAATCATAATCTGTATTATCTGTAATATCTTTTACGGTCTTTTTTATATTTAGTGCTTCATTATATGCTGGTACTATTATTAATACTTGATTTTTCTTCATATTAAACACCGATTATACAAGATGTATAAATTCCTTTCATTCTTTTATATTACAGGCTCTAAACTAACACCCTTTGTATTTTCATTTCTAACAACTCTAAAAAGAGTATATTTATCAATTATATTTTTGTAATCGTCATTAAGCATAAATTGAATCTTTTCGAACATTTCTTCGTCATAAGTATATAAATATAAATAATCAAAATTATAATCAAAAAGTTGCCTTTCTAAATCATTAGCCGTTAATCCCCACTCTTGTAAGTCTTCTGCATTTTTATTAGTTCTAATTTTCCAACCAATCACATGAGAACTAGCATTGATTTTCCTAGGAAACGCATAATATCTTGCATACCACATAGCCATAATGCCGTCCGTATCATTCTGATCTAATACATAAACTTGACTGTTTGGTTCTGTATTAGCATTTAGGGTTTCAAATTTTTTACTTAATTCATAACTTGTATTATAAGTACCTTGCCTTGTTGTTGAGTAATCAAGAATAAAATATAATACATTGTTTGCAGAAATATTAATAATGAAAATTATTAATATACAAGCTAAAGCTATACTCTTTTTATACTGTCTTTCAAGGTCAAAGTTTTTAAATATAGTTATAATAAACAAAATCATTATAGCATAATGAAATGGGTCTAAATATCTACCAAAAGAAGCTAAGTTTTCAGCTTCATATTTTGTAAACATTACAACTAATGAAACTAAAGTTAATGCAAAGAATATCAAGTACCCAATTGCATAAGGAAGTATCATTTTAAAATTAAAATCATTATTTTTTCTACATAAAAATCCCACTATAATTCCTAATACTATCATTAATAATATAAACTGATACATTGATAGATCCACTATACCAGAAAAAATAGGATCCGTAAAAGATTTTATCAAATTGTAAAATATTTTACTAATTGTATACCCATTTAACTTAGCAGATATTTCTGTTGCAAGTGAAGGAGGCAATAATTTAAAATTATAATAATTAAATATCAACTGATTACAAATTTTAACATAAACATTCCATATAACAAAAATCATTATTAGTGATATTCCTAGCTTAAACCATTTTTTAAAAGCAAAGCAGAAATTTTCTTTAAAGTTTTTAAACAGTGATTTATATTCATTCCTCTTTAGCATGTCTTCTAAGAATTTTATTATAATTAAAACACCTGCAAGAACTATTCCTGATGGTTTTATTAGAGTACATAGCCCCAAACTTAAGAATAAATACTTTTGCATTTTCTTATCATCATCTTTAAATATTAGTGTAAATACTATACTAACAGCAAATGCAGCTGATAATGCATAATCTGCATATAAATTACCATAATTGTATACATTTCCTAACAAATAAGCTGAAAAGAATATTGCTATAAAGAATAATGGCAAAAGAACTTTATTCTTTTTATTAACAAATTCAAAACATGGCATAAGAGTAATTACAATTAACAATGACAATCCTATATAAAAATGTGATTCATTACTGCTATTTGTAAAAATATTTACAAAATAATGCCATACCGACAACGCTGGTGGATAATTTCTTGTCCAAGACACAACATTCTCATTAGTACTTAATTGTGAATACTCAATAACAGCTTTTGCATCAAAAGCCCAATGTGAATATTCATCATATACATGTACATATCTATTAATTCCGCCAACAAATACAAGCATAAAAATTAAAGTAAATATTCCTACCCCAAAATTATTTTCTATAATCTTATCTGATTTTTCATTATTATGAATTTTTGAATAGGCTAAATAAATTATTGAAGCTACTGCTGAAATTATAACAATGTATTTTAATATAAATAGCAAATTAAGCATTGCTATCGCTACAGAAAATATCAAAAATATAGCTACAAAAGCAAAAATCGAGATAGTAAATTTTTGTCTTATAAAGTGTGAAACAACATTTGCTTCTAAAATCAAATAAAAGTATAACACAATATAATTTGATAAATTTTTATCCCAGAATATTCCGTTAAGTAAACTAAACGTTATAGTAGCAAATAATGATGTATAAAACAATTTATTGTTCCTTAATTTAAAATCATTATATATAATAATCAGAATAAAAGCCAGTGCAGCTATTATATATGTTTTATCAATAAACCAAACATTACTCAATATACCATTACCTGTTTGATGATTATATATTAATGTTCTAATATTTGCTAACAAAAGCGTTACTATGTATATCGGAATTACTGTTAATAATTTTAATATTTTTTTCATTTTTTAATCTTTTCTCCAATCTAATTTAATTTTATTTTATCTGAAATTGGCAGTTTTCTTAACATTTCCACAACAAAAATATTAAATGAAATAAATAATTGAATAGAATTTATACATAATTCAATATTAAATTTATTCATTAACAAATTAACAAATAAAGTTGGCAATATTAGTAAAAAGTATTTTAAATCTTTACTATTTATAGTAATAAAAACAATTAACACCAACTGAATTAAAATGGCGATATAAGGACTTAATAAAATATTTAAAAAATTTGAACTGCTTATATTTTCCATTAAATTATTTTGGTAATTTCTCCAAAAATCAAATTGAGTTACACGTTCATAACTATCTTGTAAAGATTCAGTTTGTACAGTTAAGTCTGAAATTCTAGCAAATTCAATTTTATTTTCAAAATTTAGTTTTACAGCACCATTAAATAGTAGTAATAAAAATACCATTGCCTCAAGAGCAATAAAACTTCCAATAAAAGCCATTATTCTTTTTTTCTTTACAGAATTAACAAAAAGTAACACTAATAAAATTAAAAATACAGCAACTGAAACTATTATTCCAACTTTTGATATAATACTCAAACCAGCTAGAGTAAATGAAATAGCTACAAGATCTAATATTCTATACATCATTTTCTTTTTAATTCCAACATAAATCATTGTAAAAAGTAAAGTTATAAGTGAAATAAAGAACATTTCTCTAACATTTAAAGAATTTACAAATATGAAAGTTAATCCAAAGTTTAGTATCATTAAAGTCAAACTCTGAAATATAAAAATTATTTTTTCATATTTAAAAATTTCTTTTTCCTTTACAAAGTTTGTTGCCAACTCATCTTTTGATTTTACTTTCTTTACAACGTTTATATCTAACAATCTATTTAATTCTAAATTTCTAATGTTTTTGCAAGCAAAAGTTAATACAAATGATAAAACCACCTCAGCAAAAATTTTTCCGCCTAATCCATTTAAGGTAGCATCAACTGGTAATGTTGCTAGCATACTAAAAAATAAACTTAAGAAAGCAATAGCAAATATTGAAACATCCATATAATTTGTAAAATATTTTATTTTATTTTTTGTATTTATGAAAAAATCTATAATATAAACAACACAAATCATATTTTTTCTTTTCATTTTTGTTTTAAATTTTTCCATAGGAGTAATCCAAGTAGCATCAAAATGATGTATCATACAAGAATTATCAGTAAATTTATTATGTTGATAATCATAACTTAAAGGATAGAAATATTCCATAGGATATATAGATACACTGTTGTTATCTAGTTTTTGTATTTCGTCCAACTCTTTATTAAAATTAAATTTTGAAAAATACGTGGTAAGTACTTGTGGTACACTCATTTCATATAAATCCCCTGTAGGATTAAATTCCCTCAAGTCTTCGTATATTTTTACAATTGCCTTAACATGTTTGTTTTGTGCCTCTTTTGCCCATACTACAGCAGCATTTATTAGTTTAGAATCTTCTTGACCCATAACTAAATCCTCTTCTAAGTACTTTGAAATATCAGCTGTAACCTCCATATCAGTATCTAAATATAGACCGCCATATTCTTCTAATACTTTAAATCTAGTGTAATCAGCAACAAAAGCCCATTTTTTCTGTTCGTACGCCTGCTTTATGAATTCACATTGATTAATATCAAAATTAGTTTCATTCCATTCTTTTATTTCAAAGTCAGGAAGATACTTTTTCCACGAAGCAATACATTTCTTAGTTAATTCAGATAAGGGTGCTCCTCCAAACCAACAATAATGTATAACCTTATTATTCTGTTTTTCTTCTCCTTTTTTTATGTCATTTTTGCCCAAATTTATACCTCCTATGCTATGAATTTAAGAAATTTATTACACTTTCCTTTGCTTGTTTTGAATAAACCTTTTTCCATTCCTTATAAGATTTTATAATTTCATCTTTTTTTTCTACGCAAAGATTTATTTTTTCAAATATCTCATCTATGCTATCTTCTTCCTTAACAACTAAATACTCTTGTAAATTTGTTTCTCTAAAATAGTGAGTATTATTTCCTATAATACATGGCACACCTACTTCCAAACTTTCTAGTGGTATCATTGGTGCACATTCAGTAAACGTTACATATAAATTAACCGTATTTTTAGCCATTCTTTCCAATAATTGTTCTCTTTTAACAGCAATATTTTGACTATCATCTTGAAATTTGATTCCCATTAATTTACAAAAGCTTATTGCTAAATTTGTTTTTGGAATCATGTCTATTTTAGCATCTTTAATCATTGCACATGCACTTAGTTGATTATAAGTATTTTTCTCCCATCTATCTCCAGAAGAATATATACCTATCTTTATATCTTTTCTATCATTACAACTAGATATATATTTTTTTTTGTTATCAACAGAAACATCATTCATTACAAAATAAGAATTGTATCCTTTTCCTTTGTAGCAATTTGCCATACTTTCTTTTAAGAATCCAATTGAAGATACTATTTTTCTTTTTGAAAGTTCCAATATATTCTCTAAAAATCTTTGTTCATTAGGATTTACAAACAAAGAATGAGACCCATGCCATAAAAATTTTATTTTTATTTTTGAATTTTTCTGGTATATATTTTCTGCTAATTCCTTATATCCAAAAGCCATTGTTGAAAAAATAACTTGTTTAATTTTTTTAGAAGCAATTTTATCAGAAATCTCGTTAATTTGTTTTTTATTGAATAACTCATATAATGCTACCGTAGATTTTTCATCAAACATCTCCAAAGTAGAATTCATTATTCCTATACATTCAGGATTATAAAAAACTACTATTCCATTGCTTATTTTATCTATTTTATCTAAAACAAATTTTGTATTTTTTTTATCATAAAAATATATAGATTTTATTTTTTTTAAATGCCTGTTCATAATTCCTCCTACATTTTTAGAAATTCCTTAACACTCTTTGCGCTTTCATTATCATTTTCAACCTTCCACGCCTTATATAATCTTAAGATTTCTTCTTTATTTTCCAAAGCATTTTTTATTTTTCTTACTATCTCGTCTAAGTCGTCTTCTCTTTCTACAACTAAATAGTCATGTAATTTGCTACCTTTAAAATAGTGATGATTATTTCCCATAATGCATATTGTTCCTGTTTCAAGACTCTCTATTGGAAGCATAGGTGCGCACTCTGAAAATGTAACATATAAAACTGCATCTCTTTTTGCCATTTCAATTAATAAGTCTTCCCTCTTTAAATGGGTATCACTACCAATAACATCAAGCCCATTGTAATATGCCATCTTTTTTATATCATATCTAAGCGGTATCACTTGCAACTCTGAATTTTTAAACAATGACGCTGCCATTACTTGATTGTAAGTATTTTTCCTCCAATCAGTACCAGCAGAATAAATTCCAAATCTAATTTTCCCATCATTTATCTTTTCTACATTTTTTAATTTTTCTTTTATAGCATCTTGCAATCTAACTGTATTTTTCAAAAATGCTGTTTTATAGCCTTGTGATTTATAAAAATTAACTAAGCTTTCCTTACAAGTTCCCATTACGTCAATAACGCCTTTTTTATGTAAATTAATAACCATAAGATTAGTTTCCCAATTTATCTCTTCAATAACTTGCGAATGTGAACCATGCCAAAAGCTTTTTAGCTTTATATTAGGGTTCTTTTCTCTAATTTTACATGCTATTTTGTCCCAACCGTAATCAAATGCACTAAATATAATTTGTTTAACATCTAATTCTAAAATTTTATTAACTATACTATCAATATTCTTATTTAAGTAGACCTCTTGTATTGGCAATAAATTAATAAAAAGTTCTTTAGTTGCACTAGTAACACCAAGCCATCTTGGATTGTGTATAATTAAATATTCAATATCTTTACCATTTTTCTTATCTTTTAAGTATTTATCCAAAGTATTCAAGGTTTCATTTATTCCTGAATCTTCTTTTATTGAAAATTTATTTTTTAATCTTTGGAAAAAAATATATTTTTTATAACCAACTTTATTTTTAGCGTTTCTTAACGTTGCAAATAAATACTCACAAGCAGTTGGCCCAATCTTTCTTAACGTTCTAATTTTGTTTCTATCCTTAAGCCTTAATTTACTTTTATTAACAAATATTGCTTTAATATTATCTGAAAATCCTTTTCCAATTCTCTCATAATCAACTGGGAAAAAGTAATCGTATGGATAAATAAAAGAGTTTTCGTCAAATTTATATATGTAATTGTAATTCTGTTTAAGATTGCTTCCTACAATTTCTGACATAATTTCTGTAATGTTATTATATTTACCATTTCCTATCAAATCCAATATTTTTTTAATAGTTTGATTATTTTTCTCTTTTGCCCATATTAAGTTACATGATAGATTTTCATAATCAGAATACGAAATGAAAAAGTCGTTATCAAAAAAGTTTTGAATTCCATCTAGGAAATAAAAATCCCCATTTATAAATAACCCTCCGTTCTCGTACAGATAGCTAAATATATTTTTTTCGTTTCCTAAAATTTCGTTTTTATCTTCTATTAAATTCTTTTTATCTAAACATACTAATTTACAATTTGAAAAAGCTTTCTCATATCCTTTTAAAAACTTACTACTACTGCCAAAATAACTTATTTTAATGTTGTCCATAAATTACTCTTCCTTTTCTAAAAATTATTTTCCTTGTTCTTCCATATATTTATCTAATACTTTATCAGTTTCATCATACATTACTATAGACCCTTCTCTTATCCAAACCGCCTTATCGCAAAAACTTTTTACTTGACTAACGCTATGTGAAACAAAAACCATAGTTTTTCCTTCTGCTTTTAGTTCTTTCATTTTATTTAAGCATTTTGTCTGAAAATGTGCATCACCAACAGCAAGTATTTCATCAATAAGTAATATATCTGCCTGTACATTTACTGCTATTGAAAAAGCAAGTCTCATATACATACCTGAAGAATATGTTCTAACGGGTGTATCAATAAACTCTCCTAGTTCAGAAAAATCTATAATTTTATCTATTATAGGATCCACATCCTTTTTTCCAAGTCCATACATTGATGCATTAAAATATATATTTTCTCTACCCGTAAAATCCGTATTAAAACCTGCACCAAGTTCGATCATACTTGAAACTTTTCCATTTATTTCTATTTTTCCTTTTTCAGGATATATTATCTTGTTCATAAGCTTTAAAAGCGTAGATTTTCCAGAACCATTAACACCAATTAAAGCTACAGAATCACCTTTTTTTATATCTAGGTTTATATCATTTAATACTACATGTTTTCTCTTTTTATTTCTTTTTAAATTAGCAAGTCTTTCTTTCAAAAAGTAGGCTTTATCTTCATAAATTATAAATTCCTTAGTGACGCCTTTAACAGATATTGCTATATTATTATTTTTCTTTTTCGCCATATTTTTATACCTCCTCTGCAAAACGTCTTTGTAGTTTATTATATACTAGATAGCCTATAATCAAAAATACAAGTGCAACAATTGCAACATATCCTAATGTTTTAAAATCAGGGAAAGTTTTATTATACAATATATCCTGATATGACTGCATAAGTGCCGCCATTGGATTTAATTTATATATATTTTGAAATCTTTCAGGAACCATTGATATATTATAAAGTATTGGTGAAGCATACATCCATATCATCATTACAGGATTCATTATATATTGTACATCTCTTATATAAACATTGGCTGCTGATAAGATTAAAATAAGTCCTAAACTAAACAACGCCTGTATAAGTACAATAAGTGGTAAAAACAATGCATAAAGTGATATCCCAACACCAGATACAAGTAGTGCTATAAAAATTACAACTGCACTAAAGAAATATTGTATTGTATTACTTATAACAACTGCAAGTGGAAGTACCTCTCGCGGAAAATATACCTTCTTTAATATACTAGCTCCATTTGTTACACTTACAGTCCCTACAGCTATAGTATTTGCAAAGGCATTCCATGGCATCAAACAAATAAACAAGTAAATTGAATAATGCTCTATATCAGACCTAAATACAAATTGAAATACTACACTATAAACTGCAAGCATGAGTAAAGGGTTTAATAAAGTCCATAAAAATCCTAAAAAAGATCCCTTATATCTTCCCTTTATATCTTGCTTTACTAATGTTTTTAGCATATGCCTATAATTATATATTTCTTTAATTTTTTCAGTAAGTTTCATTTTGTCTATTTTCCCTCCATTATTTTAATAAATCCATAAATTCTTTTTCTATTTTTTCCATATCCTCTTTAGTAACACCTTCAAATCTAGCAGTTATATTAGGGCCAGTATTAGATGCTCTGACTAGAGCCCACCCATTATCAAACTCAGCTCTCATACCATCAATGTCATTTACCTTATAGCCTTTAGAATAAGCGTACTCTTTTATTTTTTCAATAATACCAAACTTTGTATCATCTGAAGATTTAATTTTTATTTCTGGAGTTGAATAATATACATTAACTCCTTCAAGTAAACCACTTACGGTTTTATCACTTCTTGATAATATTTCAATCAATCTAAGACCTGCATAAAGTCCATCATCAATGTTTGGCCATTTATCTCTAAAGAATACATGACCTGAAAGCTCAGATCCAAATGCGAAATCTCCCTCGCGCATTTTAGCCTTCATATATGAGTTTCCTGTTCTATAACATACAGGTATTCCCCCAAGTTTTTCTATCTCGTCACTTAAAGCTTTCGTGCACTTCACATCAAATAAAGCATGTTTATTTGAAACCTTGCTCATTATATCACGCCATATGATTATAGCATAAAAATCTATGAACACCATTTTTCCATTTTCATCTATAATCCCTACTCTATCCCCATCACCGTCAATACCAATTCCAAGATCAGCATGATTTTTTATAACCTCTGCTTTTAAATCTTTATTATTTTCCTCTACACTTGGATCTGGATGGTGATTTGGAAAATTAGGATCAGCATCGCAGTAAAGTGGTATCATTTCTATTTTGTCTTTAAACATTTCAAAAATTTCTTTTACTAAGATGCAAGCGGTTCCATTTGCGCAATCAACAACGGCTTTAATTTTTTTATCTCCAAGGCTAATTGAATTTTTAATTAATTCTAAATAATCTTTTTTTACGTCTGCATGTAATACTTCGCCTTTTCCTGCATCGAAATTACATTCTGATACAAAATTCCTAAAATCAACAATCATACTTCCGCATGCATTTCCAAAATTATCAAAAGACATTTTAAATCCATTATATTCTTTTGGATTATGACTTGCAGTAATCATTATTCCTGGTAAAATTTCATTTTTTCTGTCAGATAATTTTATTTGTGCAAAATAAAACATTGGGGTAGTTGTAAGTCCTATATCAATTACATCCATTCCTGATTCTATTATACCAGATATTAGTGCATCAGAAAGTGTAGGAGAAGAAGATCTTACATCATGCCCTATGACACATTTTGTATATCCTTTTTTCTTTACGTATGTAGCATATCCTCTACCTATTGTATATGCAACGTTTTCATATAAATCTTCTCCATATATTCCTCTAATATCATATCCTCTAAAAATATTAGGATTTATATTTTTTACTATTTCATATTTATTCATATAAACACCTCGGACACATTATATCATATATATTCTAAATTTCAAACAAAAATAGCACTTTTTATACAAAATAAAAAGTGCTTTATATATCCTAATAAGTTATTCCTTTGTTTGAAACATTTTGATTTCTTTCATTTGCCTTTTCTTCATTATATATTTTAAAATATTCCTGTAAGATTGGTTTTACTACATTCGCTGTATAAGTCCCCTCTCCACCATGTTCTATTACTGCAACAACAGCTATTTTAGGTGAATCATATGGAGCAAATCCAACAAATATACCATTATTTGAACCTGAAGAAACCTGAGATGTACCAGTTTTTCCAGCGACATCTATTCCAGTATCTTTAAATATACTATATGATGTTCCACCTGTCTCTGAAGTAACAGATCTCATTCCTTCTTTTATTTCGTCTATATATTCTTTTTTTATATCTAACTTTTTAGATTCAAAATTAGTACCAGTAACAGAATTTGAATAATTAGATATTTCACTTTGAGCATAATCTTCTGATGTAACAGAAGAAGTTATTTTTTTAATTATAGTAACCTTATTTAAAGTTCCTCCATTTGCAATTGTAGCAATATAGTTTGCAAGTTGAATAGGAGTATATGAATTGTATGACTGTCCTATTGCGGCAGACAAAGTATCTCCTAAATACCAATTTTTAGAACTTTCACCTGCAATAATTCCACTAGATTCAGAGTCTAGCTCAATACCAGTCTTTATACCAAGTCCAAACATTTTAGAATAGTTAACTATCTCAGATATTCCAACTCTTCTTCCCACCTCATAAAAGAAGCAATTGCAAGAAACTTTTATCGCTTGAGCAACATTTATACTTCCATGTGTTCTACCATAAGTATTATACACCCAACATGTAGGATGATGTCCATATGCATATACTCCCTCATCTTTTATGAGTTCATCAGTTGTAATTTTTCCTGTCATAAGACCTGTTATTCCAACTAACATTTTATATGTTGAACCTGGAGAATATGTTCCAGATATAGCCCTATTAAACATTGGATTTAATTTATTTCCAGTGATTTCCTTCCACTTTTTTGAAGATATACCATTAACAAAATCATTTATGTCATATGTTGGATATGAGGCAAGTGCCAATACTTCTCCTGTATTTACATCTATTGCAGCCACAGCCCCAGCATTAGCTTCATACTTTTCATTAGAAAAAGTAACAAGTCTTCCCTCTCTAATTCCATCAATAGTATCTTTAAGAGCATTTTCTGCAACTTGCTGTAGTCTGTAATCAATAGTAAGACTTACTGTATCTCCTGCTATTGCCTCTGACGTAACAGTTTCTTCCGAAACATTTCCAACGCTATCAGTAGCAGTAATTTTTTTACCATTTGTCCCTTTTAAATATTTTTCAAATATTTTTTCAACTCCAAGTTTACCAATATTGCTACTTAACGTATACCCCTGATCCTTTAATTTTTCATATTCTGTTTTATCTATTCTACTAGAATATCCGATTATATGACTTGCAAGAGTAAAGTTTGGATAATATCTCATAGGAGTTGCAAGTGTTTTGATTCCATACAAATTAGAATTTTCCTCTTCTATCATAGCAAGGGATTTGTCAGAAATATTCTTTGCTATTGTAACGCTATTAAATAGAGAATATCCATATAAATTACCCTCATATTTTATTGCCATTATCTTAAATAGCATAGTTTTATCATCTTTATAATTTTCAAGTCCAAACTTTTCTATATAATAATTTATTACTTCTTCCTTACTATATTTTTCGTTCAATTCAACGCTCTTTTTCCACTTTGCAAATTCTTCATCATTTTCAAAGTACATATCTGTATAGTCTTCATTTAATGGAAAAGATGTTAATATATTATCACCATTTTTTTCTAGAATTTTTATTACATTATATATTGACTCATTGAATTTTTCTGTTTCTATATTTACTCTATAAAGTAGTACATTATATGATAGTTTGCTAGTTGCAAGTATGACTCCATTTCTATCTGTTATTTCTCCTCTTGGTGCTTCTATAACTTCATTTCTAAGCATTCTTTTTTGTGATTTTTCTCTATATTCCTTACCATTTATTATCTGAAGTGAAAAAAGTCTTACTACATACATTATAGAGATAAGTACAGTTATTACAATTAAAACTAATTCTCTATTACTAAAAAATTCAAGTAATTTTACTAACTTATTTTTTATATTTCTCACCCCATTTTAATTATAATGCATCTCTTTCTTTTGCCTTAATTTCAAAATATTCAGCTACTTTTTGTACTATGCCGTTTAAAATGTACACTATAGCCATATTAAAAATTGAAGCAATAAAAACTTGTTTTATAAGAAAAAAGACATTTATTATTTTATATAAAAGAATAGAATATATAACAAATTGTCCTGCCTCGAACACAGCCGTTCCAATAAAGGTAATCAATATTAAAGATGTTTTACTCTCTTTTCTATAGTTTTTTTCTATTAGTCCAATTACTATCGCAACCATAACATAGCAAGTTGTATACATACCATAACTTGAGCCGTAAATCATATCTGCCATAATACCAACAAAGAATGAATAGAATACTCCCTTATATATTCCAGAGAAGCAAGTAAATACTATAACTGAAATTAATATAACGTTAGGTTTTTCACCAAATAAAGTTCTTCCATCTATGATATAAACTTGAGAAAAGAAAATAATACAAAATAATAAAATTAATGATATTCCAAATAAAATTTTGTTCTTCATTTTCGTTCACCCTAATCAATAATAATAGCTACTTCTTCAATTGCAGATATATTTACAGTAGGTTCAACAATTGCATATCTATCCATATCATTTTTTGATCCTTTAACTTCAACTATCTTACCAACAGGTATAGTACTAGGATAAGTATTGCCAAGACCAGATGTATATAACATATCTCCTAAAGATATTGTCGTATCTATTTGAATATATTCTAATTTTAATCTATTTGAAGCTTTTAATGTGGCATCGCCTTTAAGTATTGCAGGTTCATTTATAGTTCCTATATTAACACTGACAGATGTAGTAGGATCAAGTATTGTAGTAACAACACTAGTATTATCATGTACCTTTGAAATATAACCTACAAGTCCATTTGTAGACACAACCGCTTGATTTAATTTAATTCCGTCATTGCTACCTATATTTATAGTAAAAACTTTTGACCAATTATCATGTTCTCTTAATATTATTTTTCCAAATTTCAAATTAAAATGTTGATATTCACTTTTTATATCTAACATCTTTTTTAGTGAGATATTTTCATTCAAAATTTTTTGTTGCTCTAAAATTTGGTACTCAAGATCGTATATTCTAACTTTTAGCTCTTCATTCTCACTACTTAATTTTTTACTGTTTGAAAAATTAGATTTTATGTTATTGCCAAGCGTTATAAACGAATTAGATATCCATCTAAAAGGTTTTATGACAGCATTTGATATATTACTTATAATTTTATTTTCACTGCCTGCAAATAAAAAAGAGGAACATATTATAGCTATTAGTAAAGCTAATATACAAAATATAATTCTCTTTTTCTTGCTTTTATCTTTTTTATTTTCAAAATTATATTTATATTTCATAAATTCCCCTTTTTATATTTTTTATTTTCTCTTTGTTTTTACTGATTTTTTTAGCACTTCAATGCTTTCTAAAGTCGCACCTATTCCTTTAATAACACAATTTGTAGGGTCTTCAGCAATAAATACCGGTATGCCTGTCTCTGCAGAAATAAATCTATCTAGGTTTTTTATTTGAGCACAGCCACCAGATATATATATACCTTTTTCCATAACATCAGCTGCAAGTTCTGGTGGAGTTTCTTCCAAAGTTTGTTTTATAGAATTTACTATCTTTATTAATGAATCTTGCATAGCATCTTTTACATCAGCAGTAGTAAGAACTATTACTTCAGGCAAACCAGTAGCAAGGCTTCTTCCCTTTACATTCATTTTTTCTTCTGCCATAGAAAGAGTTGCAGCTCCAATTTGTTTTTTTACCTCTTCTGCTTCTCCCTCACCGATTATAACATTAAACTTTTTCTTTACATATTCAATTATATCCAGATCAAGTCTATTCCCAGCTATTTTAATAGAATTTTCTACTACTATTCCTCCAAGTGACAATACGGCCATCTCACTTGTTCCGCCACCTATATCTACTATCATTACACCTTCTGGTCTATCAACTTTAAGTCCGGCTCCAATAGCTGCTACCATAACTTCTTCTATTAAATAAACATCCTTTGTTCCAGCCTTATATCCTACACCCTCAACAGCTCTCTCTTCAACATCAGTTATTCCGCAAGGTATTGCAATTATAACTCTAGGTTTTGAAAAAATGCTTTTTTGTATAGTTTTTTCTATAAATGTTTGCATAAGCATTCTAGTAGCACTAAAATCAGCAATTACTCCATCTTTTAATGGCCTAACAGCAATTATGTTATCAGGAGTTCTACCAAGCATTTCTTTTGCAGCATTTCCAACAGCAAGTATTTCCCCAGTTATTTTGTTAATAGCAACAACTGCTGGCTCAGATAAAACAATTCCCTTTCCTTTTACAAATACTTTTACATTAGAAGTTCCTAAGTCTATTCCTATATCTTTAGACATAAATCCCATTTTTTAACACCCTATCCTTTTTGTATTATTTTTAAGTAATCTTTTGTAAAAATGTTTATATATATTCTAATTGCTTCATGCTAATAAACTTATTATTTGCAATTATTATATGATCTAACAAATTTATATTAAAAACTTTAGAATATTCATTTATTTTTTTTGTAAACAATATATCTTGCTTACTTGCTTTTAATGTTCCTCCTGGATGATTATGACATAATATTATGGAACTTGCCATTTGCTTTAATGGTTCTGAAAATATCTGTCTTATATCAATATCAATTTTATCAACTTGTCCTTTAGCAGAGTCAACAATTGAAATAACTTTATTTTGTTTATTTAGTATTATTATTTTTAAAATTTCTTGTCTTGCTCCAATATAAGAGTCATGTACAAAATTAAAAGCATCACTAGGAGACGTTATCTTACATTTATTATTATACACATATTTTTTATTCATTCTTCTGGCAAATTCAATTGTAGCTTTAATTTGTATAGCTTTAATTTTTCCTATTCCATCAAAGTTCATTAATTCTTGTATAGACAACATTGAAAGATATTCAAGATCTGAGACTTCAGTAATATTTTTATTTCCTGCAAGCAACTTTTGAGCTATTTGCAGACAATTACTTTTTTTAGTGCCATTTTTAATAATTATTGCAAGCAATTCAGAATTGGTTAAATTTTCAGCCCCTAATAGTTCCATTTTCTCATAAGGCCTATCATTTAACGGTATATCTTTAATTATATTTTTAGCTTCCTTAATATTTCATGTCCAAGTAAAGCAAATATTATTGCAAAAAGCACTCCAGCGATATTTACTCTACACCATACTCCCAAAGTTAAATCTACAAATTGTAATTTTAAAACTATAGGGTTTGAAATGCCAAATTCTCCTCCTATAGCAAGCCAAGAAAGTGGTGGTATTCCTTTAAACATTGGGCCTACAAAAAGTCCAACAATCATTCCTAATATCGTAAAAACGATAGTTAAAAATCTTCTCATATAATTCACCTCAAAATATATAAGGATTATATAACTTTTTTAAAGAAATTTCAAGATTTAGAGAAAAATTTAAATCTTATATGAATATTTTATTGACACAAATGATATAATTCTTCTAAGCTAATAAAATATACCAAAAATAAATTTATGGAGGGACTATAAATGAAAGAAATATTAAAAGATAAATTACTCTTCGTCTTTGATCTTGACGGTACACTAGTGGATTCTATAGGAGTTTGGGACGAAATAGATATTGAAGCATTAAAACAGTGTGGAATAACACCACGAGTAACGCTTCCAAAAGAAAGAGCAAATTTTTTACATTCCTGTACCGATGAAAATATATATGAAAAATATGAAGAATATCTGTACGGCTCATATGACATTTCTATTCCTTTTGATGAATACAAAAAGTTAAAAGTGCCGATAAGAAAGAAATTTATATCTAACAATGTTACTCTTATAAATGGCGCAGATAAAATTCTTCCTTTCTTAAAATCAAACGGATATATGCTTGCTCTTGCAACAAGTTCAGACAGAGATTCATATGAAACCTATCTTCATGACAATCCAAATATTTTTTCACATTTAAATTTTGACGAATATTTTGAAAAAAATGTATTTACACAAGAAGACGTAGTATTAAAAAAACCAGATCCAGAGGTTCATTTTAAAATATCTTCAACTCTTGGAATTCCGAGAGAAAAGATAGTCATAGTAGAAGACTCCAAAACTGGTGTTACAGCTGCAAAAAATGCAAACATAGACTGTATATGCATAAGTGAGGCACATTCAATTTCTGATAAAAAATTTTTAACTGAAAATTCTATGCTTTACTTAAATTCGTTTAATGAACTTATTTCTATTATGTCATAATGTTAGAAAGAAAAAAACACGGAAAATTATATTTCCGTGTCTTTTTTGGTAGCGGCTACAAGAGTCGAACTTGTGACCTTTCGGGTATGAACCGAACGCTCTAGCCAACTAAGCTAAGCCGCCAAAAAAAATAATAAATCTATGGCGTTTCAGGAGCTCGGGCGCGCAATTCACTTTATGGAGGATATGAATACGCCTGTGCACGTGGGATATAATTTGCCAACCGATGCGGTGTTTAAACTTCCTTTGCATGTAAAATTTGAAAAAGTTTGTGATAGTGTAAACAGTAATTGCAAAGCGGAAATAAATAACGAATCACTTAAGTATTTTGAGGCAAATTCCGTTTCCACCATTGCAAAATCGAGCGCTATTTTAGCTTCGGGTGGTTACTATAGACTTGATAACGATATGAGTAAAAAAAGTGATGAAGAACTTGCCAAAAATGCGGTTTTAAATGCGCAGTATAAGGTTACGGGATTGCTATATAAATTTTTTAGTCAAGTAAGCAGTTTTTGAGTAAATAACAGTTTTTTTGTTATCAGAAAGGAATGATGTTGTTGTGAATTATACTAATAGGGTGTTACATAGAGTGTTTTTTGGTTTATTCCTTATTTTTGGATCTTGCTTTGGCGGATTGACCAGCACTTATGCTGATTTTGAAAATAATTCCAAAATTATATCCGAAGGTTCGGAAACGGTCAGGGAATTTCGTAAAGGCCGAATATCGGGAGATATTTTGTGTGGAGAAAGAGTAAAAATTTTTCCGGAAGAGGAGTTTGTAGGTGAAGATGGGCAGACATTGTTTTCAAGAACAGTTGAGATAGTGAAAGAGTTTAAAAAGCGTAGCAAAAAAATGACCAAAGAAGTTGCTTCGCATACGTCGAAAATAAAATTTACATATGACAAAAAAACATTTGTTAAGATCGCCAATCCTGATTGCGATATAGAGGAAAGAGAAACGGGAGATATTTGGAGCGTTATGGATGTTAAGGAAATCTTTCCGCAAGAAAAAAATTGTTTGGTTTCAACCAGGTGTGCTTTATATAAAGAAAATAAATTGCGTATTAAAGAGTATGTTTTAAGTTCTCACTATGATATTACGTGTTCAATTGATGGACAAATCGGAGTAAATACTGAATTACATTAGTTATAAATTATAGAAAGAAGGCGTGGTTATGAAAAAAAAGAATATAGTGGCAT
>ENA-OOXJ01000163-OOXJ01000163.1-human-gut-metagenome-genome-assembly--contig:-NODE-163-length-60630-cov-19.609823_pt1 | contig 60630 bp, 51 predicted proteins | sample MGYA00241587_ERZ501343 | MGnify/ENA primary metagenome ERZ501343 (study PRJEB25962, sample SAMEA2042918) | human gut metagenome | biome: human gut; feature: human-associated habitat; material: faeces... | reverse complement strand
AAAGTATTTAGTAATTTTGTTGACTATAATATTCGAATATGACTGCCTTGAACAAGTATTTTCTCACACTTGCCGCGATTTTTTTGTTCTGCCTTCCCGCCACGGGACAGGAGAATGGCAGCAGCGCGGACGCAGCCCTGAGAAAGGCCGCTGTGTTCCACAACAACTATGAATTTGAGAAAGCCGCTGAGTACTATCGCAAAGCTCTGGAGCTTACTACTGACTCCCTGCAGAGACCGTCTATCGCAGACAGGCTGCTGCAGTGCGCCAATGGGAAAAGCCTCCTCGAATACATCGTACGGCCCACATTGGTCACCACAGGGACATTCAGGACTGATGATTTCTACCTATATCTCGGAGATTTGGAAGACCGCTCCTGGATTCCGGTTCCCAACCCGTTCATCAAGACATCAGACAAAGAGCGTAACCCATTCTACACAGCCATGTACATGCCGGACAGGCAAGACCGTATAATCTATTCTGCGCCGGATGGAACAGGAGCATGGAATCTGTACACATCCTCAAAAGTTGACAGCACCACATGGTCCGTTCCCGCCCTCCTCAGCGAAAACATCCTTTCAGGCCGCAATGAGATATTTCCCATCCTCAGCCGTGATGGACGCACACTCTATTTTGCATCGGACGGACTTCCGGGCATGGGAGGGTATGACTTGTTCTACAGCAGATGGGATGATGAGGCCGGTGACTGGGGAGTTCCCGAGAACATGGGATTCCCATATTCCTCCACAGGGGACGACATTCTGTACATAGACAGCAGGGACGGCCGCTATTCCATAGTCGTTTCCAACCGCGAGACCTCCGGAGATTCAGTCAGAATCTATGTCACTGACTATATTGCAACTCCAGTAAAAACCCCTATTGGCAAGAACGAATCACCTCTTGCAATCGCCTCATTTATCAGCAGCAGCACACCTGACTCTCAGCCAGCCGCAGAAGCCGCGTCAGATCCGCAAAACTCTTCCGTTGATCCGGAGATGGCCGATTATTCAAAACTTATGCACCGGCTCCGCCGGCTACAGACAGAGCATAAGGAAAAATTGGACAAAATAGAAGAGAGCCGCGGAATCTACGAGACCGCCTCGGCTGAGGACAAAAAGTTCTTGGCTGGCATCATCCGGGACGTAGAACAGGAAGCCATGCAGATAAAACGTCAGATGGACGGTATATCCGCTGATATCCAGCAGATAGAGATAGAGTTTCTGGCCAAGGGAATAATACCGGTGGTCGAAGAGGACACGGAACAGACCGGCGGTAATGATATCGAGCAGGACCGGACTGTTGACTCTACGGAAGAATACATCTTCAGCAAGCATACCATGGGGCGGGTTCCGTATATAGTCGTAGAAGTGCCCGAACCCAAATTCGACTACAGCTTCAAGATACTCGGGCGCAACGAAGGACAGTTCGCAGAAGACAATACCCTGCCTGACGGCATCATCTATCAGATTCAGTTCATGGTGCTGTCTAATCACGCCGATGTCAAGGACATCCGGGGAATGAGCCCGGTCTTTGTCACCAAGCTCAAATCAGGGAAGTACCTCCATACAGTAGGACTGTTCACCACATATCAGGAAGCCATGTCCAACCTCGGGAAAGTACGCAAGAACGGATTCTCCGAAGCCTTCATAATCGCATTCGATAACGGCAAGAGCATCCCGGTGAAGAACGCCAGAGCCATGGAAGGCCGCAGGCAGACTGCCTCCGGCTCCTCGGGAGACATGTCATATCAGGTAGTCCTCAAGGGCTACGGAACATCTCTTCCCTCATCGGTGATTACCACTATCAGACAGAGTTGCACCAAAGACATAACCAAGTCAGTATCCGACGGAGAGACAGTCTTCGCAGTAGGCCCGTTCTCTGACCGGGATGACGCCGAGTTCCTGTTGAGAATCCTTCAGGACTTAGACATAAGCAATGTTTCACTCGAAAGTATTAAACTCTAATATAGGATGGCTCTCATTATTTCCTTGTCTATCTTAGGTATTCTGCTAATTATAGCAGAGATAGTTCTCATTCCAGGTATTTTCGTCGCAGGCACTCTCGGTTTAGTCTCAATGGCCGGAGCCTGCTGGCTCGCATTCGAAAACTTCGGTCCGGACGCCGGCTATATAACCATCGCAGCCAATGCACTGCTTGCCGTGGCATGTACCGTACTCTCACTCCGCTCACGGACTTGGAAAAAGCTCTCTCTCCACACCGAGATAGACAGCCGGACAGACACCAGCCCAGAATCCAAGGGCATCGAAGTAGGCCGCGAGGGTGTTACAGTCACCCGCCTTGCCCCTATGGGTAAAGTTCTTTTCGGAGATACCACTGTCGAATGTTCTGTACGCAACGGCATCATCGACTCCGGTAAGAATGTAGAGGTCATCCTCATCGAAGACAATAAAATCTTTGTAAAACTCAAATAACTGTTCATTTTATGATTTCTTCCGTAGGAATAGCAATTATCTGGGCTGCTGTAGCCATAGTAGCCCTTATCATCCTGCTCTGGTTCTTCCCCGTGACCCTGTGGTTCCAGGCTCTGATCTCAGGAGTGCGCATATCACTCATCCAGTTAGTGCTCATGAGGTGGAGAAAAGTTCCGCCGAGCACCATCGTCATGGCTATGGTCACTGGTACCAAGGCCGGCCTGAAGCTGGACGCCAACGCGCTTGAGGCGCACTATCTGGCGAAGGGCAATGTTCCCAATGTGGTCAATGCCCTGATTTCCGCAGACAAAGCCAATATCAACCTCGACTTCAAGATGGCCGCAGCCATCGACCTCGCCGGCCGCGACGTGTTTGAGGCCGTTCAGATGTCTGTAAATCCCAAGGTAATCAACACTCCGCCCGTGACGGCTGTCGCCAAGGACGGTATCCAGATGATAGCCAAGGCAAGGGTTACTGTCCGGGCCAATATCAAGCAGCTCGTCGGCGGTGCCGGTGAGGAGACTGTTCTCGCCCGCGTAGGTGAGGGTATCGTATCCAGTATCGGTGCGTCGGAGTCGCACAAGGATGTGCTGGAGCACCCTGATTCGATTTCCAAGGTGGTGCTGGCCAAGGGTCTCGATGCGGGAACTGCTTTCGAGATTCTTTCGATTGATATCGCAGATATCGACATAGGCAAGAATATCGGCGCGGTACTGCAGATCGATCAGGCCAATGCCGACAAGAATATCGCCCAGGCCCGTGCCGAGGAGCGCCGTGCGATGGCCGTGGCTCTCGAGCAGGAGATGAAGGCCAAGGCACAGGAGGCCAGGGCCCAGGTTATCGAGGCCGAAAGAGAGATTCCTCTGGCTATGGCGGATGCCTTCCGTTCCGGCAATCTCGGTATCATGGACTACTACCGGATAAAGAATATCCAGGCTGATACTGACATGCGCGAGAATATCGCCAAGGAAAGCGTATAAATTACGTACGCAGGAGATACCACGCAAAATAAAATTCCCGGACAGCCTTAGGAGCTTGTCCGGGAATTTCTGTTATTCTATGAGAGGTTTGATTAGAGAATCGTTCCGTCGGAGGTGATGCGTACGTTCATCTCGCGGTCGCCGCGGCCTTCCAGTTCGATGAGGTAGTACTCGCTTTCGGGGGTCTGGATGTACTCGGCGTCATCTATACGGTAATCCGGATACTCCTTTGACAAGGTGTCGGTCACTGCCTCGGGCAGTTCGCTGATGCGGACATCCCACTGTGAGCGGACCCATTCTCCGGCTCCGTTAAAGTAGATGTCTTTTTCCTTGTTGTCGTGCCAGATCTCCACTTGTAAATAACCGTCGTCCCAGTCCTGCTCGAGGATACGGGCCCCGGGGTATCTGTCTGCGATGAACTCCTCGATGCTGCCGCCTACCATGCCGCCGCTGTTGTCCCCGCCTCCGGGATTGTCTCCGTTACCGGTGACAAGGGTGACGGTGCCGTCTGCGTAGACATCTACCTCGATGTCGTCATCCCTGTATTCCAGTTCGAAGCGGTAGAACTCGCCTTCGGGTGTCTGGTAGAAGTCCACGTCGTCCATACGGTAGCTGCCGTACTCGGAGCTTCTGAGGTAGCCCAGAATATCCTCGGGCACCTGACTGTGGCGGAGCTCGGTGCGGGTCAGCATCCAGTTCTGGGAGGAGTCGAAGAAGAGCTCGCGGCACACGCGGCCGTCTATGATCTCCACCTCTGTCATGCCGTGCTCTATGTCTATCTCGACTATCCTGGCATCGGGATAATGGGTTGCAATGTACTCCTGAATGCTGCCTGAAGGGGTGTCAGGAATAAAATCGTTGTAGTCGTAGTCCTCCTCGGCGTCGATGACGGTCTTGACCAGCACTCCGTCCTCGGAGAAGTAGAGGTCGACTTCCTGATATACTCCGTCTTTGGTACCCTCAACTTCGATGATGTAGATGGTCTCGACCCCGTCCCTGCGCAGCATATCGATGTCGTCAATTCGCCAGTCAGCGTACTCTGTGGCGTCAAAGGCGGCCCAGACTGCATCGGGCACCATGCCCTGAGGCAGGTCGGTCTCCGTCATCTGCCACTGATAGTGAGAGTCGAACCATGCGGAATAATTGACTATCTGGCCGTTATCTGAGCGGACTGCCGGAGTTTCGCCGGCGGGAGCCTTGAAGTCTGCTACATAGTAACCGTTTTTCATCGACCACTTTACATCCTGCGCCTCGGGATAAAGGTCGAACAGCGCAGCCTGAAGCTCCGGTGTGGCTTCAATGTTCTGGAGGTTCTCCGGCCTCTGCTTATTGCAGGAGGCTGCCAGAAGCATAAGGGACAAAATGCACCCTGATACAATAAGTTTCAAATTCGTCTTCATAAAAGTGACTGTTTAAAAATTGAAAAATTCTGGATTTAATGACATGACGGGGACTTTGTGACAGTTTTTAGGAAAACGGGCCCTGTGTGCATCCGCGCCAGGGCCCGTCCTCGAGTTATTCAATATGGTCTGTCACATGCGGTTAGTCATCCATGTCGATGAGGTTGTAGTAGAGGTCGAAGGTCAGCTCCAGACCGTTTGTGAGCTCTACCTCGATGTCCCGGCGGTCACGGTCGATGGAATGTACCTGCACTCCTGGGAAATTGCTGTTGACATACGTCATGATCTGCTCGGGCACTATACCTGCGGGAATCACTGAATACTTGCAGTTTACCTCCTTCCACTGGCCGTCCTTGTAGAACTCGATCTTGATGGAATTGGTGAACATCACCTCGTAACGCACTTCCATGAAGTCGCGCTCCTCCTTGGCAAAGGATACTTTCTGGTCTGAGAAATAGGTGTTTACAAACTCCTGAGCTGCAACGGGAAGCTGGTTGAACTGAATCGGGCGGTCGTGGTCGGCACGGGCTGAGGTCACGGAGAGGAGCAGCATGGCGGCTGCAAGGATCATAATCTTTTTCATATTCTTTACTTTTTTTAAAATTAATACTGCTTCTTTTGTTTTACGGTGCAAAGATTACCCCAGATTCTGAAATGAATTTAAAATTATCTCCATTTTACAGAAAAAATGTGCATTTTTTCCTCAAATCTGTATTTCACCTCCAGATCATAGTACCTCTGCACGGCTCCGACTATAGCCAGACCTAAGCCGAGGGAGCCCTCACGGCCTCCGCTCTTGTAGAACCGGTCGAAGATGTGGTCCGCGTCGAGCGGTGTTTCTCCGGTATTGGCTATCTCCAGAGTCCTGCCTTTAATACTAATGCAGATCCTCCCGTGTGCGGGAGTATATATAAAGGCGTTCTTGAGCAGATTGCCGGTCAGGGTCCGGGCCAGGGATTCATTCATCCTCACCATCAGGCTGTCGGGACGGGGGAAGTCGACCTCTATCTCCTTGTCCTCGTAGATTTCTGAGAAAACCTCCACGCTCTCCTGCACGAGGGCAGGGATGAAGACATCCGTGCTTTCGGGGAACTGGCCGTTGTCTATCTTAGTCAGCAGGAGGAGGGTCTTGTTGAGACGAACCACCCCGCTCAGAGTACGCTGGATACCCAGCAGCTCGCCTATCTGTCTCTCGTCCAGCTCCGTGTTGTCCAGCAGCCACTCGATGCGGTTACCCATGACCGCTAAAGGAGTCTGGAGCTCGTGCGAGGCGTTGCCGATGAACTCCTTCTGCGCCTCGAAGGCCTCCTCATAGCGGTTGAGGGCCTTCTCCGCGGCCACGTTGAGCCTCTTGAACTCAGTAATGCCGGTCGGGTTGTCTAACGGAGGATTCTTGCCGCCGACCTTCAGGCGGTCCATCCAGTCCAGCAGGCGGTAGAGCGGACGCATGTTGCGGTAAAATACCAGGATAGTCACTGTCATGACCGTCAGCAGGAGGGTGAAGTACAGGATTATCACCCAGACAAGGGTGCCGTGCATCAGCTCTTCCTTATCGATGGTGGGAGTGTAGGCTTTCAGCAGAAAATATTGGTCGTCATCGGTCTGGAATACCGTGGTAAGGACTCTGGCCGGTTCGTGACCGATTGAGGGAAAATACTCATCGTTGAAATAATAGCGGATGGAGGGGTGGTCATGGGCGAACTGCGCTCCGATAGGAATGATGTCGTATAGGATATTTGCCCCCTCGTTGGAGGGAAGTTCACGGCCGGAGAGCATACGGGCGATGACCTTCTCGGTGAACTCGTCTAAGGCATCGTCGGTCTCGTCATTAACCTCGTCTAATGTTTTGAAATAGAAAAATCCGGCCCAGACAGCCATCAGAGGGAGGAGCACCAGCGCTAAGCGCATGGCTATGCGGTACATCAGCTTCATGACTCGTGCTGCTGCTGCGCTCCTGACCGGGGCACAAGTTTATATCCGAAGCCGTACACGGCCTTGATTTCGATGTCGGCTCCTGCCGCCTGAAGCTTACGGCGCAGGTTCTTCATCTGCGCGTAGACGAAATGGTAGTCGTCAGCCTGGTCAGCGTGGTCGCCCCACACGGCCTCGGCAAGGACTGACTTATCCACCAGATGGTTGGGCCGCTGCATGAAATAGAGCAGTATATCGAACTCTTTTTTAAGTAGTTCCACCTGAGCACCGGCAACCTCCACATAACCGTTCTCGGGCTGGATGGTGACATTGCCGTACTCGATGGTGAGATTGCCGCCGGTCCGTCCCCTGCGGAGCACGCTGCGGATGCGTGCCTTGAGTTCGGCCATGTGGAAGGGCTTGGGCAGGTAGTCGTCAGCCCCGTGCTCCAGGCCGTAGACCTTGTCGTCCAGGGAGTCCTTGGCCGAGATGATGATGACGTTCTCCCGTTTCTGCATGTGTTTGATGTGATCCAGCAACTGAAGGCCGCTGCCGCCCGGAAGCATGATATCCAGCAGGATACAGTCATAACTGTAACCGGAGACCTTGGCGTCCGCCTCATCGAAGGTAGATGCCGTCTCGACCACATAACCCTCCTCCGTCAGAGCCCTCTGCATCAGCTCCCTGAGCGAGGAGTCATCCTCAACAATAAGCAGTTTCATACGTATGTCTTTTCAGATTGAGATACAAATTTATGGAGTAATTCTGAAAAGAAACTGAAATTATCCGAAAATAAGCCTATATTTGCACCTCACAATCAATCGGGGTGTGGCGCAGTTGGCTAGCGCACCTGCTTTGGGAGCAGGGGGTCGAAGGTTCGAGTCCTTTTACCCCGACTATAGGGCCAAAGAGCCGAAGGTCTTCATGAACTGAACCCTCTCGTACATCGCGGGATCAGGGATGGTGGAGTAGCTCAGGCGGCCGCGGATCTGGGAGAGGCTTTCCACATTGTTCTTCTCGAGGAAAGCGGCTATTTTCCCATTAAAATCCCTTATGACGGCGGGTCCGTGCTTGTAAATCACAGAACATACCTGAACGGCATCGGCGCCGGCGAGAATCATCTTTAGGGCGCTCTCTGCACTATGGACACCTGTTGTGGTGGCGATATCTACATTCTTCACTGCAGAGGCAAGAATGGCGGTCCAGCGCAGGATTTCTGCGTATTCGCCCTCGTGGGAAAGGGGTGCGGCCGGCACGAGGCAGAACTTCTCCAGGTCGATGTCAGGGGTGAAGAAACGGTTGAATATCACTACTCCCTTGGCTCCGGCAGTAGCTATGCGGTCCACGAAATTGACTATGCTGGAAAAATGGGGGCCTATCTTTACGGCTACGGGTATCCTAAGTTCCGAAGCTATCGAGCGGACCACACTGACATAGCCGTCCTCGATGGAGGCGGGAGATGTCCGGGGATCTACAGCCAGGTCGTACAGGTTGATTTCCAGTGCATCGGCTCCTGCAGCCTCGATCTGACGGGCATACTCCACCCACTCACCAGGACTGTAGCAATTGATGCTGGCGATGACCGGTATCGATACGGCCTGCTTGAGGGCACGGACTTTCTCTGTATACTGGGCTATGGAGTTGGAACGGATGTACGCATGGAGATAGTCATCCATCTCCGGCCATGAGTGTCCGGCGGAAGCCATGAACTCCACCTCGCCGCGGATCTGCTCCTCAAAGAGGGACTTCATGACCACGGCTCCGGCACCGCAGCTTTCCATTTCCTTAACTTTGTCGACATCGGCTGTCAGCGAGCAGCTGCTGACCACTATGGGACTCTTGAGGTCCAGACCGAGATACTTCACGTCTGTTGTTGCCATGGCTGTAGTTTTTATTTATCCTATTTTATTCAGTTTTTTCATGACCGTCCTGAAATCCGTCCTCTCGCGGATAATCCTGCCTACTTCCGCTACGGGGATGCGTTCCTGGGACATGGTATCGCGGTCGCGGATGGTCACGCAGTTATCCTCCTTGGTCTGATGGTCCACGGTGATGCAGAACGGTGTGCCGATGGCATCCTGACGGCGGTAGCGCTTGCCGATGCTGTCCTTCTCGTCATACTGGCAGTTGAAGTCAAACTTCAGGTCGTCGATGATATCGCGGGCAATCTCAGGCAGCCCGTCCTTCTTGACCAGAGGCAGTACTGCAAGTTTCACGGGAGCCAGCACGGGAGGAATGCGGAGGACCACCCTCTCCTCTCCATTCTCCAGCTTCTCCTCGCAGTAAGCGGCTGAGAGCACGGCTAAGAACATTCTGTCCAGTCCGATGGAGGTCTCCACTACGTAAGGAGTATAGCTCTCTCCTGTCTCGGGATCGAAGTACTGTATCTTGCGGCCGGAGAACTTCTGATGGTTGCCCAGGTCGAAGTCGGTACGGGAGTGGATACCCTCGAGTTCCTTGAAGCCGAAGGGGAACTCGAACTCTATGTCTGTGGCGGCGTTGGCGTAGTGGGCCAGCTTCTCGTGGTCGTGGAAGCGGTACTTCTCATCGCCCAGGCCGAGGGCCTTGTGCCACTGCAGGCGGGCTTCCTTCCACTTGGCGAACCACTCGAGCTCAGAGCCGGGACGCACGAAGAACTGCATCTCCATCTGCTCGAACTCCCTCATGCGGAAGATGAACTGACGGGCCACTATCTCGTTGCGGAAGGCCTTGCCTATCTGGGCGATGCCGAAAGGAATCTTCATTCGGCCGGTCTTCTGGACATTCAGGAAGTTGACAAATATGCCCTGGGCAGTCTCTGGACGGAGGTAGATGATGCCGTCCTCTCCGGAGATGTTGCCCAGCTGGGTGGAGAACATCAGGTTGAACTGACGCACTTCTGTCCAGTTCTTGGTACCTGAGATGGGGCAGACGATGCCGCAGTCGATGATGATGTCGCGCAGACCCTGAAGGTCGTTGGCGTTGAGGGCGGCCGTCATGCGGGAGCGCACCTCGTCTATCTTCTGCTGATTGCGCAGCACGTTGGGATTGGTGGCGCGGAACTGAGCCTCGTCGAAGCTCTCGCCGAACTTGCGGCGGCCCTTCTCCACATCCTTCGCGATCTTCTCCTCGAGCTTGGCGATATAGTCCTCGATGAGCACGTCGGCGCGGTAGCGCTTCTTGGAGTCCTTGTTGTCGATCAGAGGGTCGTTGAAGGCTCCCACATGACCGGACGCCTGCCAGATCTTAGGGTGCATGAAGATAGCGGAGTCGATACCGACTATATTCTCGTTGAGGCGCACCATGGCGTCCCACCAGTATTTCTTGATATTGTTCTTGAGCTCAACGCCCATCTGTCCGTAATCATAGACGGCGCTGAGTCCGTCGTAAATCTCACTTGAAGGGAAAACAAAGCCATACTCCTTGGCATGGGCGGTAAGTTGTTTGAATACTTCTTCCTGTGTCATGTGTTTATTGGAATTAATCACGCAAAAATAAGAATTATTTCATACTTTTGCCCGAAGAAAATCTACAATAACACAAATATGAGACTCAAAAGAACTGTCATGGCCGTCTTAGCCGGCCTTATAACCCTGTGCGCCAGCGCTCAGGGAGTAATCTCAGTAGACTCGAAAGCCTCCGTCCTGCCCGACGGGAACGTCGAGCTGCTGCTGACCGTCAGCCTCGAGCCGGGCTGGTACATGTACAGCACCGTTCCGGTGAGCGGCGGCCCGATGGCCACCTCATTCACCGCCGACGAAAGCTCCGCCTTCACCCTCTCCGGAGGGCTGCAGGACGTGGAGGAGGCCCACGTCAAACTAGACGAGGGCTTCGGCATCGACGTCAAGTACTTCGAGGGCACTGCGCAATTCCGCCAGGTCATCGTCCCCGCCTCGCAGGAGACCTTCACCGTGACCGGATACCTCGAGTACCAGACCTGCAACGGGGCCGAGTGTACCCTCAACGAGAGCGAGATCTCCGTCAAGGTGGACCCTGCTGCTGCGCCGGGAGAGGCATCCGCTCCCTCTAAAGGTGCCAAGGCCGGTGGTCAGGGCTTCTGGAGCTTCCTGCTCATAGCCTTCCTCGCCGGACTCGCCGGAGTCATCACCCCCTGCGTCTTCCCCATGATACCCATGACCGTGGGCTTCCTCATCGGAGGAGGCAGCACCAAGCGGGCCGGTGTCCTCAAGGGCGTCATCTTCGGCCTCTCCATCATGGTCATCTACACCGTCCTCGGACTCGTCGTGGCCCTCTTCCAAAGCACCGCGGCCACCGACGCGATAGGCACACACTGGATACCCAACCTCATCTTCGCCCTCCTCTTCCTCGTCTTCGCCGTGTCGTTCCTCGGCGCGTTCGAGATCACCCTGCCCTCGGGCTTAGCCAACAAGGCGGACCGCGAGGCCGACAAGGGCGGGTACGTGGCCGCCTTCTTCGTGGCCTTAGCGATGGTCATCGTCTCCTTCTCCTGCACCGGTCCCTTCGTGGGCTCGATCCTCGCCGCCGCCGTCCTCGACGGGGTGGCCCTCAGGCCCATCGTCGGCATGGCCGTCTTCGGACTGGGATTCTCACTGCCCTTCGTCGTCCTCTCCTTCTTCCCCGGAGTGATGAAGAAGCTCCCGAAGTCCGGCGGCTGGCTCAACATGGTCAAGGTCGTCTTCGCCTACATCATGCTCGCCTTCGCCATGAAGTTCCTCTACAACATCGACGCGTACTTCGGATGGGGCGTCATCACCCGCCTGGGCTTCATCGCCTCGTGGGCAGTCCTCGCCCTGCTCCTGGGCCTGTACTTCCTCGGGGTGTTCCGCACCAGCCACGACACTCCCACTGACGGCATCGGCTGGGGCAGGCACATCGCGGCGATAGTCTGCATCACCTTCGCCTTCTACCTCATCCCCGGCCTCTTCGGCGCCCCGCTGCAGAGCATTTCTGGCCTCATCCCGCCGATGGACGGCTCGACGCTGACGCTCTCCTCCGGCGGCACCGCGCAGGCAGCATCCGGGGAGAATGCGGCTGCTTCAGGATACTCGACCCTGAAGAACTACACGAACTTAGACGAGGCCCTGACCGAAAGCAAGGCTACTGGCAAGCCCGTCTTCGTGGTGTTCAAGTCCCACACCTGCAGCGTGTGCAAGCAGATGGAGGCCACCGTCCTCTCGTCCGCTGCCGTCATGGACAGGCTGTCGGATGACTTCGTCATCGCCCACCTCTACGTGGACGACAAGACGGAGGACGCGGAGTTCCGCACCTTAGGCCGCCGCTACCGCGACTTAGAGATGAGGCAGTTCGCCTCGGCCTCACAGCCGCTTTACGCGGTGGTGGACGCTGAGGGCAGCACTCTCTCCGGCCCCATCGGAAGCTGCTCCGAGGAGGAATTCCTGGAGTTCCTGAATTTCTAAAAAAGGAATCAGTATAGAATCTGCCCGAGCAGACGCCTGGCATAATCCCTCTCCTCGATCTGAGGATGAGGGATTTTTAATGTAGGGGTGTCTATTTGACGGTCCCCGTACAGGACGATGTCGATGTCGATAGTCCTGGAATGATAGATCCGGCGGCCCTCCGCATCATACTCCGGATCACGGGCTATACGGCCCAGCTTCTGCTCCACCCATTTGCAGACCTCCAGCAGAGGTTCGGGCGGGACGGTGGTCTCAAAGGATATGGCCTGGTTGAGAAATGGTTCGGAACCCGGCGCCATGCCCCAGGGCTCGGTCTCGAGCACCTCAGATTCACGGATATCGGAAAAGAGCCAGGGAGCCAGCTGAGTGACTAAAAGCGAGACGGCGGTGCTGAGGTTGCGCCGCCTGTTCCCCATATTGCTACCGAGGATGAGATATACCCTTACGGGCTGAGGTTCCGGTGTCATAGCAGTCCTAATTCAAGTAAAGCCTCGTCGCTCATCCGGGACTTGTCCCAGGGCGGGTCGAATGTAATCTCTATAGCCACGTCCGTAACTCCAGGCGTATCGGCCACGGCCGTGTGCACGTCCTCTACTAAAGTGTCGGACATCGGGCAGTTGGGCGCCGTCAGAGTCATCTTGATGTGAACCTTGTGGTCGTCATCTATGGTCATATCGTAGATGAGACCCAGATCATAGATATTGACCGGTATCTCGGGGTCGTAGACCTGCTTGAGGGCCCGCACTACATCTCGGGTGAGAGTCGTTTTATCCATAACTTACTGTCCTTTGTACTTCAGGGCGTCCTCGCGTATCTGCTCCATCATCGACACTAATCCGTTGGCCCGGGTCGGCGACAGATTCTCACGGAGTCCTATCTCCTCGATAAATGAATTGTCGGCGGAGAGTATCTCGTCCGGGGTCCTGCCGTTGTAGACCCGGATGAGGAGGGAGATGATACCCTTTGTGATGATGGCATCGCTGTCCGCCGTAAACCACAGCCTGCCGTCACGGAACTCGCTGTCGAGCCATACCCGGGACTGGCAGCCCTTGATGAGGCGGTCCTCCTGCTTTTTCTGCTCGTCAATCACGGGCAGGGAATGGCCCAGCTCGATGAGATACTCGTACTTGTCCATCCAGTCCCCGAAGGCAGCGAACTCGTCCACTATCTCCTGCTGAACCTGCCTGATAGATGATGTATAGTCTGTCATTATCCTGTATCTTTTATTGAAATGAATTCTGTTTATCTCAACATTGTCAGCACTCTGCGCAGCGCAGCCATGAATGCCTCACACTCCTGCATCGTGTTGTAGGCCGCCAGCGAGACCCGCACCGCTCCCGTCAGCCCAAACTTAGCCAGCAGCGGCTCCGAGCACATCTGTCCGGAGCGGACGGCTACTCCCATTTTGTCTAAAAGGGTGGCAATGTCACTGTGATGCGCCCCTTCGACGGTAAATGATATCAGCGGGGCCTTCTTTCCGCCGCTTCCGATAATCCTCAGACCGTCCACAGCATTCAATTCCTGCATGAGATAATCGGTCATCCGCTTTTCATTTTCCCTTACTTGCGGTACATCTACTGAAGTGACAAAATCGATAGCGGGCTTTAAAGTAGCAGCTGCTATGAAATTAGGTGTTCCGGCCTCGAATCTCAGCGGAACCGGAGCGTACGTGGTCCTCTCATACGTCACCGTGTCCACCATCTCCCCGCCTCCCATCCACGGCGGCATGGTCTCCAGCAGGCTGCGGCGGCCGTAGAGCACTCCTGTACCGGTCAGCGCATAGAGCTTATGCCCGGAGAAAGAATAGAAGTCGCAGGGTGTCTCCTGCACGTCAATGCCCTCGTGGACTATCCCCTGCGCCCCGTCCAGATGTATCACTGCGCCGTAGCTGTGAGCCAGCACGGTAAGCTCCCCCACAGGATTGACGATGCCCAGCACATTGGAAATATGGGCGGCAGAGACTATTTTCACCTTGCCCTCAGCCAGGATCCGCTCCGCAGCCCCGAGGTCCCACTGCCCGTCCTCCCCTACGGGAAAATATCTCAGGCGTGCCCCCGTCCGGGCGCAAAGCATCTGCCAGGGAACAATGTTGGAGTGATGCTCTCCCTCCGAAAGGAGAATCTCATCCCCGGGACGGATGTACTGCTGTCCGTAGATATTGGCCAGCTGGTTGATGGAGGCGGTGGTACCGGAGGTAAGGACTATCTCGTCCTTCGAGGCGGCGTTGATGAGTCCGCGGACGGCCTCCCTCCCGGCCTCGTAGTGTTCGGTGGCGGAGGCGGCAAGACCGTAGATGGCGCGGTGGACATTGGCATTGGCCTCCTGCAGCCAGCGGGAAGTGGCGTCAATGACGGCCCGGGGCTTCTGCGTGGTGGCGGCATTGTCGAAATATATCAGCTGCCTGTCCCCTCCCCGCGCACAATAGAGATAGGGGAAATGGCTCCTTATCTGGTCTATGTCCTGTATCATGGTTTTTATTTTTCAAATATCTTACAAAAGTAACTAAATTTGCAGAAATTTATCAGAAAAAAACGTCATGTACGACTATATCAAAGGAACGCTCGAGGAACTCTCGCCCGCGGAGGCAGTGGTAGAGTGCCACGGCATAGGCTTCAAGCTCCAGATATCCCTCAACACCTACGACCGCCTGCAGGGGCAGAAGGAGGTCAGGCTGTACGTCCATCACCACCTGCGCGAAGACGAGGAGACTCTCTACGGCTTCTGTGACAAGGAAGAAAGGCGGATCTTCGCCCTCCTCATCGGAGTCTCCGGCATAGGTCCCAACACCGCCCGGATGATGCTCTCGTCCCTCACGGCCGATGAGGTGTCCACCGCGATAGCCTCCGGCGACGTGAACCGCATCAAGGGAGTCAAGGGTATCGGGCTGAAGACCGCCCAGAAGGTCATCATCGAACTCAAGGACAAGATTTCCAGGGGAGGAGCGGAACTCGACCTATCAGGAGGATCCTCGGCAGCCAATACATCGGAGGCATGCTCGGCCCTTGTAATGCTGGGATTTACGAAAAATGCTGTAGAGAAAACCGTTGCCTCAATCGTCAAAAAAGAACCCGGCCTGTCTCTGGAAGACATCATCAAAAAAGCCTTAAAAATGTTGTAGACTAGAAAGCTTTTTAATACATTTGCACCAGTTTAACAATTAAATATAACCGGTTATGAACATACCTAGCAATTTGAAGTACACCAAGGATCACGAGTGGGTAAAGGTTGACGGCGATGTAGCTACCGTCGGCATCACCGATTACGCTCAGGATCAGCTCGGAGACATCGTCTTCGTAGACATTCAGACACAGGGCGAGACCCTTGACAAGGAAGAGGTTTTCGGAGCCATCGAGGCTGTTAAGACAGTTGCCGATGCCTTCATGCCTGTATCCGGCGAGATCATCGAGGTCAACGCTGCTCTCGAGGGAGCTCCCCAGACCGTCAACACCGATCCTTACGGAGAGGGCTGGATGATCAAAATCAGGCTCACCAACCCCGCTGAACTCGATGAGCTGATGGACGCTGACGCTTACACAGCCATCCTCTAGTCCAGAAAGTGTACACATAACAGCACAGGCCGGGCAGGAATGTCCGGCCTTTTTCTTATCTTTGTCAGAAACACTAAATTCTCATGCCTATGTTACAAGAAGTCGCTCACATCTACGACCTCCTGACCAAGCTCGAAGAGAGGTTTCCGGACAAAAAGGATATGCTCTGCCGCCGCAGCGGTAAGGAATGGATCCGATTCAGTGTCAAGGACTACGTACGCTATTCACATCTCATTGCCTACGCCCTCTCATCCATGGGATACGGCAAGGGTGACAAGGCCGTGACCATCTGCAACAACCGGCCCGAATGGAACTTCACCGACATGGGCCTGAGCATGGCCGGCCTCATACACGTACCCGTCTACCCTACCCTCAGTGCCGATGAATACCTCTATATATTCAACCACAGCGATGCCAAGATCATCATCATCGGGACCATGAGCCAGTACCGCAAAATAGAGCCGATAGTACAAAAGATGAAGCAGCCGGCACGGATTATCCTCATGGACGACTCGGACAACATCCAGTGTTTCAGAGATTTATATCAGATAGGAGAACGTGTGGAACTTGTCCAGAAGCCTGTGATAGAGAAGATTAAGACCGAAACCGATACTGACGAGCCCGTCTCCATCATCTATACCTCAGGCACCACCGGTACCCCCAAAGGCGTAGTCCTCTCCCACCACAACCTGATGTTCAACGCCTACGGCCATGCCGTCAAGCAGACCGTCCGCTCTGACCAGAAGATGCTCAGCTTCCTGCCCTTGTGCCACGTCTACGAGAGAAGCATGAACTACGAATACCAGTATATCGGCATAAGTATCTATTACGCAGAGAGTTTAGGTACTTTGGCCAGAGATTTGGCCGACTGTCACGCCGACGGATTCTGTGCTGTGCCGCGTGTTTTAGAAATGATGTACTCGAAGCTCGAAGCGGCCGGCAAGCATCTAAAAGGCTTCAAAAAGACTGTCTATAGACTCGCCTGGAACTTTGCCAACAACTACGACAACTACAATAATCGTCTGATATACAGAGCGAAACGCAATCTATACGACCGTCTCGTCTACAGCAAGTGGAGAGACAATCTCGGCGGTCACGAGATGCTCATAGTATCCGGCGGCTCTTCCATTCAGGCCAAGATCATCCGACTCTTCAATGCCGCACGCCTCCACATCTACGAAGGCTACGGTATGACCGAGGCCTCCCCCGTCATCGCAGTGAACAATCCGGTGGAGGGCATCAACATCATCGGCACCGTCGGCAAGCCGATGGAACGCACAGAACTGAAGTTTGCCGAGGATGGCGAGATTCTCACCAAAGGGCCACACGTCATGCTCGGTTACTACAAGAATCCTGAGGCAACCAGCGAAGTAATCGATTCAGACGGATTCCTCCACACCGGAGATATCGGACGCCTTGTAGACGGCAAGTACCTTCAGATAACTGACCGCAAGAAGGAAATCTTCAAACTCTCTCTCGGCAAATACGTAGCCCCGCAGGTAATCGAGAACCTGCTCAAGGAGTCTCCGTATATCCAGAACTGCTTTGTCTTTGGAGAGAATCAGAAATTTGCCTCGGCCGTCATCGTCCCCGACTTCGACCACCTGCGCCACTGGGCTCAGGAAAACGGACTCGGAGAACTGGACAACCACCAGCTTGCAGCAGAGCCCAAGGCTGTCGCGTTCATCCACAGCATCGTAGACCAGACCAACTCCAAGCTGGCTCCACACGAACAGATAAAACGCGAGCGTGTCGTATGCGATGAGTGGACACCCACAAACGGCCTGCTGTCCCAGACACTGAAACTGAAACGGGCAAAACTTACATCTAAATACAGCGGCATCATAAGTGAGATCTACCGATAACATACCTGTCCTCCGCCGCCTTTGGAAGCAGTGTTTCGAAGCTGACTCCTCCTTTCTGGATCTGTTCTTCGGCTATGGATTCAGACTTTGCATGACATACACTTTAGAGAGGGAGGGGACGACAGTCTCCGCTCTCTCTGTTTTTCCTGTCTCCTACAAAGGACACACGGGAGGCTACGTCTACGGAGTATGCACCGATCCGGCTCAGCGCGGGCACGGCTATGCCGTCAAACTGCTGCAGGAAGTCGAGCGGTACTGCATGGAGAATGAGGGCATGGAATTCTTCCTGCTGAGGCCTGCGGACCCGACACTGTTCGGATATTATCAAAAGCAAGGTTACTCCTATAATATATACAGGCATCGGGAGATACTTCCACTGCCCATGATACCGGCAGAAATAGAGACAAGCCCGCTGTCCGCTGCGCGCTACTATTCCCTCCGTCGTAGATTCTACAGCTGGACAGGACTGGTAGAGTGGTCGGAAGACACCTGTGGATACATTTTGTCCTATATCGGTTACTGCCGGGGACATGCCGTAGAGATCAACGGCGGTGAGTCCTACCTCCTATCCTATCCCTCCCCCGAAGACAACGGCGTCATAATATGCGAAGAGGCCGGACTCGGCATCGAGATAACATCCTTACCGGTCATTCTATCAGCCCTCCGCATTCTGTATCCGGATGCTGCAAGCGTTCTTCTATCCACTCCACCGCAAGTCTCCGGAGAAGAGTACTTACTTTGCAAACCACTCTCGTTCCTACCCGACAGTTCAGCGTTCTTTAGTTTTGCAATGGAGTAACGCGTTCCACGTGGAACAGCTATCTACCGAAATACACAAGGAGAACGGAAATATCTGAAGGAGACACACCGGGAATACGCGACGCTTCGGCTATAGTTCTTGGGCGATGTTTTGTCAGTTTGATCCGTGATTCTATCGAAAGCGACTCAATGCGCGAATAGTCGAACTCATGAGGGATTTTCAGACCCTCCAATTTCTTCAACTTCTTTGCAAGTTCCGCCTCACGCTCAATATAACCTGAGTATTTTATAGCAATCTCAGTCGAGGAGACAACATTAGAAAAAATAGAAGGGCTGGCCGGGGAAACACTCTTGAATGTTTCTGGGAGCGCAGTTGAAGGCAAGAAGTCCGGAAGAGATAAAGGAAGAAGCGATGCTTGTTTAACTTCTTCGATTGTTCCACGTGGAACAAATTGTAGGGCGTCGCGCAAAGATATCTGAGGCCTGGTAACAAGGGATGAAATGGACTTTGGGGAGGACAACAGTGATGTTGCATTGGCGTCCAAAATAGGATTAATATCTGCGATTGAAGGACGGGTCTGCGAACAAGCTTTGAATAGAGCGCTGACTGAAGTCCGCTTCACTTCCAAAAGGTGCATCCTATAATCCGAGGCTAAACCTATTTTATGAGACAGAGGAGTCAGACGCTCATCCGCGTTGTCCTGACGGAGGAGTATGCGGTACTCAGCTCGGGATGTAAACATCCTATAGGGTTCGTCAACTCCTTTTGTAACGAGGTCATCTATGAGAACTCCTATATATGATGAATCACGGGAAAGGATTAATTCCTCCTTATCTCTAATACGAAGAACTGCGTTAATTCCCGCTACAATTCCTTGCGCTGCAGCTTCCTCATATCCGGTTGTTCCGTTGACCTGTCCGGCAAGGTATAGATTGGAAATGACTTTTGAGCGCAGGGTGTGGTCAAGCTGCGTGGGATCAAAGTAATCATATTCGATGGCATAAGCGGGACGCAGAAAATGGACACTCTCGAAACCCTCAACATGCAACAGAGCCTGTAACTGAACCTCAAAAGGCAGTGATGAAGAGAACCCCTGCAGATAATACTCCGTTGAATTTCTTCCTTCAGGCTCAAGAAATATCTGATGAGAATCCTTATCCGAAAATGTTCGGAGCTTGTCTTCGATACTTGGACAATATCGTGGTCCAATTCCGGTTATCTTTCCGGAGAAAAGCGGTGACCTGTCAAAACCGGAGCGGAGGATTTCATGTACGTTAGGATTGGTGTGAGCGATATAGCAGTTCATCTGCGGAATATCGTGACGTTGCGCCGAAGAAATATACGGCAGATATGAAAACTTTTCCGGTGACTCATCACCGGACTGGAGAATAAGACTCGAAAGATTGACAGAACGGACATCCACACGTGGCGGCGTACCGGTTTTCATTCTTGATGTCTGAATCCCACTGTCACGGAGTTGGGAGGAAATCAGATATGATGAAGGCTCTGCGACTCTCCCACCCTCAGCTGTTCGGTCACCGACAAAAATGCGTCCGTTTAAAAAAGTTCCGGCAGTCAAAATATAAGAACGCGCAGAAAACTTGCCACCAAGGGATGTCTCGAGTGAGAGTATATCTCCTTGATTCGAGAAAGTGAAAGCAGTGACTGTATCCTGCCATAGATACAAACCAGGTGTATTCTCGAGAATCCATCTCCAATTCTGAGAATAAGAAATTCTGTCACACTGGGCCCGCGGACTCCACATTGCAGGCCCTTTGGAGCTGTTAAGCATACGGAACTGGAGGGTACTGGCATCTGTTACTATCGCAGACATTCCGCCTAAGGCATCTATCTCTCTGATTATCTGTCCTTTAGCAATGCCACCAATTGAGGGATTGCAGGACATTTGAGCTATCTTATTGAGATCCATTGTAATAAGAAGAGTGGATGCCCCCAAGACAGCAGAGGCATAGGCAGCTTCACATCCGGCATGACCGGCGCCTATTACTATAATATCGTATTGACTTAGCATCTTAATTTGCCGAATGATAGACTTGGTCTTCTCCAAGACCGAACTGGGTTAGTAAATTTAAAGCCTTATCCTCTGCATTCCGCATCTGGATTCTCTCTGCATCGGTATGATCATCAAAGCCTAATAAATGAAGGATACCATGAGCCATAACTCTATAAAGCTCAGCAGAGAAAGTAGAACCATATGTCGCACTGTTTGCAAGGACAGTATCAAGACTTATTACTATATCTGCAGAAAGAATCTCATCAGACCTTTTGCCGGACTGAGGGACCTCATAATCGGAGGTGTCGAATGTAATTATGTCAGTATAGTAGTCGTGAGCTAAATACTGACGGTTGACACCGAGTACATACTCATCGGACGCAAAGAGGTAATTTACTGAGCCTGTTTTGCGATTTTTACTCAGAATGATTTCGTTAATCCAATTTTTAATTGCATTTTTGCGTCGCAAATTGAAGGTTGCATCTATGACTTCAAATCTTATCATGCGGTCTGATTTTTGCTTAAAAATTTTTGTAAAATTAATAAAATTACAACTATGTCAAAAGTTAGTGTTATCGGAGTTGGCAATGTAGGTGCAACCTGCGCCAACGTACTCGCAAGCTGGAACATCTGCAAAGAAGTCGTACTTCTCGACGTTAGAGAGGGTTTCGCAGAGGGCAAGGCCATCGACATCCAGCAGTCTGCCAAAATAATGGGTATCAACACCAAGATCACAGGAGTGACCAACAACTACGAGGCCACAGCAGGCTCCGACGTAGTAGTCATCACCTCCGGTATGCCCCGCAAGCCGGGTATGTCCAGAGAGGACCTCATCGGCACCAACGCAAAGATCGTCAGCGAGGTTGTAGCCAACGTGGTAAAGAACTCCCCCGAGGCATTCATCGTTATGGTCTCCAACCCCATGGACACCATGACCTACCTTACATACAAGACCAGCGGCGTAAAGAAGAACCACCTCATCGGTATGGGCGGCGCATTAGACAGCAGCCGTTTTACATACTATCTGAGCCAGGCTCTCAACGTGCCTATGTGCGAGATTGACGGCATGGTTATCGGTGCACACGGCGACGCAACAATGGTTCCCCTGATGAGCAGCGTGCTCTACAAGGGCGGCAAGATCGAAAAGCTCCTCACAGCAGAGCAGCGCGAGAAAGTGATAGCAGACACCATGGTAGGCGGTGCAACCATCACCAAACTGATGGGTACCTCAGCATACTACGCACCCGGCGCCTGCGCAGCAAGCATCGTCCGCGCCATCCTGCACGACGAGAAGAGAATCATCCCCTGCAGCGTTCCTCAGAACGGTGAGTACGGCGAGGACGACATCTGCCTCGGTGTTCCCGTAGTTATCGGTAAGGACGGTGTTGAAGGCATTGTAAAAGTTGAACTTACAGCCGACGAGGAAAAGAGATTCCACGAGGGCGCCGAGAAGCAGAGAAACACCAACAAGATTCTCCACGAACTTGGTCTTATCTAAAGTTTTTAACAGATTTTTCAACAATTTTTGTGTCGTTTCAGAAATTATTCCTATTTTTACAGTTGGAAAATTAGAAAACACAAATAAAAATGGAAGTTAAAAAATCTCCTAAAGCGAATCTCGAAAGCAAAAAGCTTTTCTACAGAGAGTTAGGACTCATTGTAGCTCTCGGAGTTATACTTTGCGCATTCGAGTGGAGCACCAGTGAAAAAGCTGAATCCGTAATCCAGCAGGAAGAAGCGGTGGCAATCGAAGTTGAACAGGTTCCTGTAACAACAGAGGCACCTCCGCCCCCTCCTGAAGCACCTAAGGTGCCTCAGCTCTCAGACATGATCGAAGTCGTAGATGACGACATCGTTGTCGACACTGACCTCTTTATCAGCCTTGAGGACGATGTTGACATGGGAGTAGAGATTATGGACTACGTGGCAGAAGTTGCCGAAGAGACTATCGAGGAAGCTCCTATTCCCTACACCCTCGTAGAGGAAAAGCCTTCTTTCAACGGTGGTGATGCAAACGAATTCACAAAGTGGGTGTACTCAAAAATTGAGTATCCTGAAGTAGCACGTGAAAACGGTATTTCCGGACGTGTTACACTCCAGTTCACCATCGAGGCTGACGGATCACTGACCAACATCAGGGTCCTCAGAGGTGTTGACCCCTCGATCGATCAGGAAGCAATCAGGGTAGTATCTATGTCACCGAAATGGACTCCCGGAAGACAGAGGGATAAAGCCGTTCGAGTAACTTACAACTTCCCTATCTTCTTCCAGCTTAGGAACTAAAACTTTTTAACAGATTAAGATGAGGCTGTCCCTGAAAAGAGTCAGCCTCATTTTTTTGGATTATGAACAGTAAAGAAGAGACATACGAAAGAATAGTAGTAGTTTCTGTCATACCACAAGGTATAGACGAAAGAAGGGTCAAAGAGAACCTCGATGAACTCGAATTTCTGGCACTTACAGCCGGAGCAAAAAGTGAAAAACGGTTCACTCAAAAGCTTGAAAGGGCCAATTCAAGAACCTACGTCGGGACAGGTAAGTTAGAAGAAATAAAGTCATATATCGTTGAAAACGGGATATCTCTTGTTATCTTTGATGATGAGCTTTCACCGTCACAACTGAGGAACTTAGAAAGGGAGCTTGGCTGCAGAATATTAGACAGGACTAACCTTATATTAGACATATTTGCACAGAGGGCAAAGACAGCCTACGCAAAAACACAAGTTGAACTTGCACAATATCAGTACCTTTTACCCCGTCTTACCAGAATGTGGACGCATCTTGAAAGACAGCGTGGGGGTATAGGCATGAGAGGCCCAGGAGAGAGCCAGATAGAGACAGACCGCCGTATAATCCTGAGTAAAATCAGTCTCTTGAAAGAACAGCTCAAGAAAATAGACAGACAGATGTCGTCCCAGAGAGGTAACAGAGGGTCATTGGTAAGGGTTTCCCTCGTAGGATACACTAACGCAGGGAAAAGCACACTTATGAACCTGCTCTCCAAAAGCGATGTATTTGCTGAAAACAAGCTTTTCGCCACTCTTGACACCACAGTAAGAAAAGTGGTTATAGAGAATGTGCCCTTCCTGCTTTCAGATACTGTCGGGTTCATTCGTAAGCTCCCAACACAGCTTATAGAATCATTTAAAAGCACACTTGACGAAGTACGTGAGGCTGATATTCTGCTCCATGTAGTAGATATCTCGCATCCGGACTTTGAAGAGCAGATAAAGGCAGTGAACGAGACTCTGATGGAAATAGGTGCAAAAGATAAACCTATTTTTATGGTTTTCAATAAGATCGATGCATACAACTACATCAAGAAAACTGAATTTGACTTTGAAGAGGAAAAACCTGAGAATGTATCATTAGAAACATTGGAAAAGATGTGGATTGCTAAAGAAAACTCAGCCTGCATCTTCATATCAGCAAAAGAAAAGATTAACATCGACCGCCTCAGAAAGGATATTTACCAGATGGTAAGATCCATACATGAAGGTAGATACCCCTTTAACAACTTACTTTACTGAGAATATCGGATATAACCTCTCCGAGGACAGCAGGTTGTTCAATATGGGTGTTATGACCGGACTGTGATACTATTTCATGCCGGCATTCAGGCAGAAGTTCACGAAGCTCCTCAACCTTGGACAACGGCATGTACACATCAGAATCTCCATAAATGAAGCATACCGGAACAGAAGAACTCCGGATAAGCTCGACATTGTCATCCCTGGACATGAGTCCTCTTACTACTGCAGCGACACCGGAGGGGTCATGCGTCTCGCAGATCTCGACTATCTCTGCAATGCGCTCGTCACACCTGCGGAGATTATCTTTACAGAACATATTTGGAACAGCAATCTGCGCAAGCTGAACTAATTTTCCATTAAGAATGAAATTAATCTCTTTTTGCCTGTCTGCAAGTCGGTCCGGATTATCCGCAAATGGATTGGAATTGACATTGATTAATGCTGAAATACGCTCTGGGAAGTCCCTTAAAAAACGCTGTCCGACATAACCTCCCATAGAGTGACCGACAATTAGAACTCGGGAAATTGACAGCCTGTCAAGAACCCCCAGAAGGACAGCAGAATCAAACTCCATAGAATTGACCTCAATAGCAGAACCTGTAAGACCGAGTCCAGGGAGATCAATAGAAATAATATGGGAAGACTTGGGGAGATATTCCCTTAAGTCTTCCCACACATATAAAGTTTCCAGATAACCGTGGAGCAACACAATCGCCTCGTCACCTTTTCCAGTCTCATTGACATGGACAGGAATACCATTAGAAGTGACGAAGTACTCCATGATTAGTCTTTAAGCTTTGCACAGAGGAACTCGCGGTTAAGACGTGCAATATGACTTACTGTGATGCCTTTGGGGCACTCGCTCTGACAGGCCTGAGTATTGGTGCAGGCACCGAAACCAAGCTCATCCATCTTTGCAACCATAGCTTTGGCTCTACGCGCAGCCTCTGGACGTCCCTGAGGAAGGAGTGCAAGTGAACTTACACGTGCAGCAACGAAAAGCATTGCAGAACCGTTCTTACATGTTGCAACACAAGCACCACAACCTACACAGGCAGCAGCATCCATACTCTCATCTGCTTTCTGCTTAGGAATAGGGATTGCGTTGGCATCCTGGGCAGAACCGGCATTTATGGAGATAAATCCACCTGCCTGAAGAATCTTATCAAATGCACCGCGGTTTACTACTAAGTCCTTTATGATGGGGAAACCGGCGCTTCTCCAAGGCTCGATAGTGATAGTTTCGCCGTCCTTGAACTTACGCATGTGAAGCTGGCAGGTAGTAATCTCGCTGTCAGGTCCGTGGGGATGACCGTTGATATAGAGCGAGCACATACCGCAGATACCCTCGCGGCAGTCGTGGTCGAATGCAATAGGACCGGAATTCTTGCAACCCTTGTTTACTGCAACAGGGTCATTGCCCTCACGTATCAGCTGATCGTTGAGGATATCGAGCATCTCGAGGAACGAAGTGTCGGGTGATATATTGGACACTTTGTATGTTTCGAAATGTCCTTTTGTCTTGGCGTTAGGTTGACGCCATACTTTCAAAGTAAAATTCATAATAATATCCCTCCTTAGTCTTTATAGTTACGTGTTGAAGGCTTAACAAATTCAAATACAAGGTCTTCCTTGTGGAAAATAGGCTCCTTGCCCTCTCCGGCATACTCCCATGCGCTGACATACTGGTAGTGCTTGTCATCACGGAGAGTCTCACCGTCAGCTGTCTGCATCTCTACTCTGAAGTGACCTCCGCAGGACTCGTTGCGGTTGAGAGCGTCACGTGCCATCAGCTCGCCGATTTCGAAGAAGTCATCGACACGGAGTGCCTTCTCAAGTTCCTGGTTGAACTCATCATTGGAACCGGGTACATACACATCCTTCACATACTCAGCGTGGAGGTCGTGAATCTCCTTGATAGCCTCCTCGAGACCCTTCTTGTCACGGGCCATACCTACTTTCTCCCACATGATGTGTCCGAGTTTCTTGTGGTAGTAGTCAACAGGCTGTGTACCCTTGTTGTTGATGAAGTAGTTGATGCGCTCCTTGACGGCTTTCTCAGCCTCGTCGAACTCAGGAGTATTGGTATTGACCTTGGGCTCCTGAATCTTATGCGACAGATAGTCTCCGATGGTGTAAGGGAGGATGAAATATCCGTCAGCAAGACCCTGCATGAGGGCTGATGCACCGAGACGGTTACCGCCGTGGTCGGAGAAGTTGGCCTCACCGATGGCATAAAGTCCGGGGATGGTGGTCTGGAGGTTGTAGTCTACCCAGATACCGCCCATGGTATAGTGGATGGCGGGATATATCATCATAGGCTCCTCGTAAGGGTTAACGCCTGTAATCTTCTCATACATCTGGAAGAGGTTGCCGTAACGGGCTGTAATGACATCCTTTCCGAGTCTCTGAATAGCAGAGGAGAAATCGAGGAACACTGCGAGTCCTGTCTCGTTCACACCATATCCGGCATCACACCTTTCCTTAGCGGCGCGGGACGCCACGTCACGGGGAACGAGATTACCGAATGCGGGATATCTGCGCTCGAGATAGTAGTCACGGTCTTCCTCAGGAATCTGAGAGCCCTTGATCTGCTTTGCACGGAGTTTCTTGACATCCTCCATCTTCTTGGGAACCCAGATACGTCCGTCATTACGGAGGGACTCACTCATCAGGGTCAGCTTGGACTGCTGGTCACCGTGTACGGGGATACAGGTCGGGTGAATCTGGGCGAAGCAGGGATTTGCAAAGTAAGCGCCCTTCTTGTAGCAGTGCCATGCGGCTGAACCGTTTGAGTTCATGGCATTGGTTGAGAGGAAATAAGTATTTCCGTATCCTCCGGAAGCCAGCACTACAGCGTGGGCTCCGAAACGCTCTATCTCGCCGGTTACGAGATTACGGGTGATGATACCGCGGGCTTCGCCGTTGATGACCACGAGCTCAAGCATCTCATGACGGGGATAGGATTTCACCGTACCCTTTGCGATCTGACGGTTCAGGGAAGCGTAGGCACCGAGGAGGAGCTGCTGCCCGGTTTGACCGCGGGCATAGAATGTACGGCTTACCTGAGCGCCTCCGAAGGAGCGGTTGTCGAGCAGTCCGCCGTAGTCACGTGCGAAAGGAACGCCCTGTGCAACGCACTGGTCAATAATCAGATTGCTGACCTCTGCAAGCCTGTAGACATTGGCCTCACGGCTGCGGTAGTCGCCTCCCTTGATGGTGTCGTAGAAGAGACGGTACACTGAGTCATTGTCATTCTGATAGTTCTTGGCGGCGTTGATACCTCCCTGAGCTGCGATAGAGTGGGCGCGGCGGGGAGAGTCGCTGATGCAGAAAATCTTGACATTATAACCGAGTTCACCGAGAGTGGCGGCTGCGGATGCACCGCCGAGGCCTGTGCCGATAACGATAATGTCGAGCTTTCTCTTATTGGCAGGGCTGACTACACGGATTGCGGCTTTATGCTTAGTCCATTTTTCAGCCAAAGGACCTTCGGGTACTTTGGAAATTAACTTATCCTCCATAATGTATCAATAGAATTAAAATTTGGTGCAATTTTACTCACTTTTCAGCACTTTTGCAAAACTTTCAGCGCTTACTGCTTAACCTCCATGCACGGATATCACGGGGAACCCTGCGGGGATTTTTGATGAGGTAATGGAAAAGAAAATAAATCTTTATGGCAACATACTGATATTCAGAGAAATACTTCTTATAGAAAATACGGGCTGAACGCTGTACAACTACTTCGCGCTCAAGACTGGACCACCTCTGTGAACTGCTGCCTCCGCCTAAATGGAATATCTCTGAACCCCTCAGACATACTGGAATGTCGGAACGCCACAATGAATAGAACAGGTCAAGGTCCTCAGCATATATAAAATAATCCTCTGACCATCCACCTATTTTATAGAAATTGTCTCTCGATATCATCACTGACGCACCTCTGTACCATACCCTTGCTTTCTTCCTCGAAACATACCATAAAACCATATCTCTTATAATGGGCAGGGGCATCGGTCTGTTCTCCACAGTACCGTCTGGATTGCGCAGAGGATTGACATAAACCATATTGTCAAACTCAAGCGCGTACTCATAATCAGCATTGAGATCCGGACTGACTTCTGTGTCAGGATTTAAAAAATGAAGTATACGGCCTGTAGAACGTGCGGCACCTATATTGTTGGCCTTGGCAAATCCATAATTGGAAGGCTGCTTTAGAAAGATAAAACGTGAATCCAAGGAAAAATCCGCGCACTGCGTGACTGAAGTATCAGAGGACGCATTGTCTACCACGATGACCTCATAATCGACAGTAAGTGCCGTCCTGATGCTTTGAAGGCAGTTGAGAAGGAGATTTCCCGTGTTGTAATTGACTATTACTATAGAGACTTCTTTCGACATATCAGTTTTCTTAGCTGTTTGAACAGTTCATCTCTTATATCACGATACTCCTGATTCTTATATACCAGCTCATAAATCAGAACAGTGATGACAGCACCGGTAACAAGCTGAATTAACAGAAGCAGCCATGGAGCGAGGTCGAGACCATTAAGAAGATTAACACAGAAGGCCATCACTGCAGACACTGCAAAAACAGGAAGAATATCCTTAATCTGTGATAAAACACTATATGATACAATCTTCGATACATAAACAGCATGTACGGCATATAAGATGGCATAAGTACCGACCATAGACCACAGAAGGGCTTCAATACTGAAAAATATTCCGAAAATAACCGGTATTCCGGCCATGAGAGTCTTAATTATCTCTAAGACAAGGGTGATATCAGATCGCCCGTCTGCATTGAGCACATTTGCGCTGCATATCATCAAAGGGAGAAAAAGTCCTGAAAAACATAGAATCCTCAGGTAATCAACAGCTGTAATCCACTGATCACCGAATACTGTAACCATAAAAGAACCTGCTATGGCCCAAAGCCCGGATACTGCTGTAAATGATATAAGGACTGTTGTTTTTAAAACCTTACGGTAGACATGACACTGTCTCTGCCGTTCATCCTGAATAGAAGCCAGCACTGGATAGCTCACCCTCTGCATGACCATACTCACATTGGATGTAACCATACCTTTTACTTTCTCTGCCCTGGAGAACTGACCGAGGGTGGACGGCGTATACATCTTGCCTATGATAAATGAATACATCTCACTCCACAGCGTACTGACTATCGAAGTTAGAAGTAGCCTTCCTCCAAATGAAAACATCTCCCTGAAACTTTTGAGCGAAAATCCAAAACCGGGATGCCAGCTTGAGACTATCCACAAGAGAAGTGAATTGACAGACAGACGGGAAAGTTGAAGAATTACTAAACTCCACACTCCATAACCTGATATTGCAGCCACTATAGAAAGAACTCCTGATGTAACTGACGCACTGAGTGATATCCATGCCTGCGTATGGAAATCCAAACGCCTGACAAAAAGTACTTTCTGAACTATTCCAAGAGCATTGACAATAAGAGACAAACTGAGAATCCTGATTACAGGTATCAGGATATCCTGTGAGAAAAAACGCGAGATAGCAGGCGCACAGAGATATAAAAGAGCATAAAGAACTGCACTTACAAGGAGATTAAAATAGAAAACTGTATTGAGATCAGCATTGCATACATCCTTCTTTCTTGTTAGAGCTCCTGTAAAACCACTGTCTATCAAAGATGTTGATAAGGTAAGAAAAATAGTAGTCATACCTATGATTCCAAAGTCTGAAGGTGACAGAATACGTGCCAGGACTATATTGGCAAGAGCCAATATGCCCGAACCGAGGATATTCTCCGCAAATCCCCACCCTACTCCTTTAGCTGTTTTTGCCTTTAGACTTTCTGACATCTGAATAGATACTTATCATTTTTGAAACACATTCATCCCACGAGTACATTTCCTTTACATGACGGATACCTTCATTGCCCATTCTTTCTCGTAATGTAGGATCATCTATGAATTTCTGCACGGCTACAGCAGCAATTTCCGGCTCGTCAACTGGAACCACAAAACCTGTTACCCGATCCATTACGACCTCTTTGAATCCGTCTGTATCAGATACAACGACAGGACATCCGCAAGCCATTGCCTCCACCGCCACTACTCCGAAACTCTCACTCCGTGACAGTGATACTGCGACTGAAAATGAATTGTAATACCGCGGAAGCTCATTGTTAGGAACCCTCCCCACAAACTCCACCTCATCTGACAGTCCAAGTTCTTCTACGAGACTCACATAATCATTCCTGCACGGTCCGTCACCTACTATCACTAATTTAAGAGACAGTGTTCTGTTCCTTTCACGTAAGATTTTAAAAGCCTTTATCAATACATCGATACCGTATTTGGGTGCCAATGTCTTCACATTACCTATTACAAACTGACGGTCAGCGTACAGACTACAGTCATCAATTTTTCTAAACAGAGCCGTATCTACTCCAAACGGAGTGATATCAATCATTTTATCTGTAAAAGCTGATGTATGTACAGCCATCGCGAAACTTGTTGAAAGTACACGGTCAGCCTTATCCATAATAAACTTTACGGCCTTCATGTTTACAGGAGACAGATATGGAAACTCATAGACATCACTTCCCCATACCGATATGATAAATGGATGAAAACCCGTAAGAGCTGCCACTAATCCGAAACTCGTCGCATAATGAGCATGCAGGATATCAGGAGACTCTACCCTCAACACAGTCTTGAGATCAGACACAGCCCTCCAGTGCATGACTACAGCACCTAAAGCTGCCTTCAGTCCTTTATTTGACTTGTATGTGAAGAGATTGAATACATACAGTCTTATGTCGTGCTCTTCAAAAAAAGTATCAGAGGCAGGATACAGTGAATACACTGCCACATCCACACCTGAAGCCTTCAATGACGCCGCCCATCTCTTTGTATGCACACTGCGTGCATCTGCTGTCATCAGGACTTTCATAACTGCTGAAATAATGTATCCGGAGCATATCTGTCCACTCCTAAATGCTGATATGCCAAATCAGTCGCTTCCCTACCCCTGGGAGTACGATGAATAAATCCCTCTTTTATAAGGTAAGGCTCGTATACTTCTTCTACGGTTCCAGGATCCTCCCCGACTGCGGTAGCTATCGTACCCAATCCCACAGGACCTCCTTTAAACTTATAGATAATAGTGTTAAGTATCTTGTTGTCTATGGAATCAAGACCGCGCTTGTCTATGTTAAGAGCATCCAAAGCATAAGAGGCTATCTCTACATCTACAAATCCTGAACCCTTGACCTGTGCAAAATCTCTGACTCTACGCAGCAATGAATTGGCTATACGCGGCGTTCCCCTGCTCCTAAGCGCTATTTCCATAGCTGCCTTGTCCTCTATGTCAATATTGAGAATCGCTGCACTGCGCCTGATTATGTTCTTGAGGACAGGAGCGTCATAGTATTCCAGATGAGCAGTTATACCGAATCTGGCTCTCAACGGGGAGGTAATGAGTCCGCTTCTCGTAGTAGCCCCTATAAGTGTAAAATGATTCAGACCTATCTGTACGGAACGGGCACCAGGACCCTTGTCTATCATGATGTCGATAGTAAAATCTTCCATAGCAGAGTAAAGATACTCCTCCACTACATGTGAAAGACGGTGTATCTCATCAATAAACAGCACATCTCCCTCTTCAAGGCTTGTAAGCAGTCCGGCCAGATCACCGGGCTTGTCAAGAATCGGGCCGGATGTAATCTTCATATTGACCCCCAACTCATTGGCTACTATATGAGCAAGCGTGGTCTTACCCAATCCCGGAGGACCATGAAGAAGAATATGATCAAGGGCTTCTCCGCGCAGGAGGGCTGCCTTGACGAAAATCTTAAGATTCTCTATAATCTTCTCCTGACCTGAGAACTCTCCGAAGTCCTGTGGCCTGATTTTTCCTTCGAAATCACTGTCTTTGGCCGCACTCTGAGCCCTTGCATCAAAATTCTCGTTATTCATACATTTTCATAAACAGAATACAAATATAAAGATACTTTTTAAAAATAGACTTGATTGTTATTTATGCTTGTTGATATGTTGATAAAATCTGTAATTAAAAAAGATACTTCAAAAAAAGCATCGGAATATCAGTAATTTTGTCAAATCTTAATAATTTTGTTGCGAAAAAAATTTTTGACAATAAATTGTTGACAAGTATTTAAAAACTTTTTAAAAGTTTATCCGTAATAATTTTGAAATGTTGAAAACCCGTCCTGTATACAGGGTTTTTAAAAAAAGAAAAAAACTTATAAAAAGATATAAACAGGTTATCAATAAGAAATGAACCGGAAAAGTATAGACGGACTGTTGAAAAGTCAGGGTATCGTAAGTCTGAGAGAAAGCATTATTGATAAGAGTGTTAATACTGTAAGTATCAATGGACTGTATTCTTCAGCCAAGGCTTTTGCAATATCTGATGTTGTAGAGAGTGGTGTACATTTGGTGATACTTCAGGGGAAAGATGAGGCGGCCGGATGTGTCAATGACCTATATAATATAATAGGAGACAGTAATGTTTATTTTTTCCCTACGTCTGATGTAAGGACAGTTAAAGGGACAATGAAAGATATGTCCGCAAAGGTGCAGAGAACATCGGCTATCAGTGCCTTGAGTGATTACTGTCGCGGAACATATAGTGGGGACTACCTTATAATAGTCGGTTACAGGGAAGCTGTTGATGAAAATATACCCGACGAGAATGAAATGCACGGAGGTATACTCAGGCTTTCATCCGGGGCAGAATATCCTTTTGAAAAATTGCAGGATGATCTGTATGGTCTCGGATTTACAAGAGTTGACTTCGTTTCAAGGCCTGGAGAGTATGCTGTGCGTGGAGGAATAATAGACCTTTTCTCGTACAGTAATGACAAACCTTACAGGCTTGATTTCTTCGGAGATGAGATAGACTCGATAAGGATGTTCGATGTCAACACTCAGCATACTGTGGGAGAAAATCTGAATGTCCTGAATGTCTATTCAAACATTACATCAGCAGAAGGAGTCACCATATATTCTGTCCTTCCTTCTGATTCTGTCATATGGATATCAGGCGTTGAGAACTTTGAAGAAAGCGGAGTACAGGGAAAAGGACATAAGAAAGTATATCTGTCAGCTCTTCACAAACAGGACTGCGATGTGGAAATAGAATTCAACACTTCACCGCAGCCGGCTTTCAACAAGAATTTTGACCTCCTCGCATCCGATATCAAGTCAAAACATAAAGAAGGCTATAAGGTCTATATCATGAGTGAGAACCGAAGCCAGATAGAGCGTCTGAGAAATATTTTTTCATCATTCGACCTCACTCTCAATTACATGGAATACACCATCCAGGAGGGTTTTATAGACCATGACGGAAAGGTGTGCCTGTATACCGATCATCAGATATTTGACCGTTACCGACGTATAAGGATCAAAAGGACTGTCGAGAGAAGTGAAAGGCTGACTATGAATGATATCAACTCCTTCAAGGAAGGTGATTATATCGTCCATATCGATCATGGTATAGGCCGTTTTGGAGGTTTGGTGAAAAACCGAATCAACGGCAAGGTTCAAGAAGCTATAAAGCTGATATATAAGGATAACGATGTTCTGTTTGTGTCAGTGCACGGTCTTCACCGTATATCCAAATACCGTTCAGGAGATGCTACAAAGCCTCCTAAAATCAACAAATTGGGCACCGGTAACTGGGAAAAGCTTAAAAACAGTGCCAAGTCAAAAGTCAAGGATATAGCGGAAGACCTTATACGGCTGTATTCTCAGAGAAGGGTGGCAAAGGGATTTGCCTTCAGCCCTGATTCATTTCTTCAACAGGAATTTGAGTCTTCTTTTCAGTATGAGGAAACACCAGATCAGATAAAGGCTGTAGAAGCAGTAAAAAAAGACATGGAAAGCTCATATCCCATGGACAGGCTTGTCTGCGGAGATGTAGGTTTCGGAAAAACAGAAGTTGCCATGCGTGCTGCATTCAAGGCAGTGGCGGACAGTAAGCAGGTAGCCGTGCTGGTTCCTACTACCATACTCGCTCTTCAGCATTACAACACGTTTAAAGACAGACTACGTAATTTTCCATGCACTATAGAGTATCTAAGCCGCTTGAGGACAGCTAAGGAAGTAGCAGACATAGTGGAAAGACTTAAGAATGGGAAGATAGATATTATTATAGGTACGCATCGTCTTTTAGGCAAAAGTGTAGTTTTTAAAGATTTAGGACTTCTTATAATCGATGAGGAACAGAAATTCGGAGTAGCGGCAAAAGAAACATTGCGTCATCTGAAGCTATCAGTGGATACACTTACTCTTACGGCTACCCCTATTCCGAGGACCCTTCAGTTTTCCCTATTAGGGGCCAGGGACCTGTCAATCATCAATACACCACCGCCCAACAGGCTTCCTATCCAGACTGAGATTATAGATTTCAATGAGGATACTGTCCGAGATATCATCAATGAGGAGATCGGGCGCGGTGGACAGGTATTCTTTGTACACAACAGGGTGCAGGATATCTATGAGGTGGAGGATATCATACGAAGGATAGTACCTGGTGTAAAGACGTGTGTAGCTCATGGCCAGATGGAACCGAAAGTACTTGAGAACAAAATAATAGAGTATATGGCCGGAGACTATGACGTGCTTATAGCCACCACTATTATCGAGAACGGTATAGATATTCCGAATACCAATACCATAATTATCAATCAGGCTCAGAATTACGGACTCAGTGACCTCCATCAGCTTCGCGGCAGGGTGGGGCGGTCTAACCGCAAGGCATATTGTTATCTGATAGTTCCTCCCATGACATCGTTGTCGGATGATGCCAAGCGAAGGTTGGATGCAATAGAAGCTTTCTCAGACCTTGGCAGCGGCTTCAACATTGCGATGAGGGATCTTGATATAAGAGGTATGGGCAATATGCTCGGTGCAGAGCAGAGCGGATATATCGCAGAGATGGGTTTTGAGACATATCAGCGCATTTTGGCTGAAGCATTTGAGGAAATCAAAGGAACTGTGGCTGATCTTCCCGGGCAAAAGGAAGAGCAGCAGGTGTATGTCACAGACTGTGTTGTAGATACGGATTTGGAGATACTTATTCCTGATTCGTATATCAATATAACGGCTGAGAAAATACGCCTCTACAAGGAACTTGATTCCATTTCCGACGAGCCGTCACTTCAGCGCTTCATCGCTGATATCGAAGACCGTTTCGGTCCTATTCCGGAGGAATTCAAGCAGCTTATCTTTGTAGTGCGGCTCAGGATGGCCGCACGTGAGCGAGGTTTTGAGAAGATAGTGCTGAAAAACGGGACATTGGTAATGTACTTTATATCGAACTCTATGTCGCCATTCTACAGAAGCACCCGCTTCTCAGATATCATCAGGACTATCCAGCACAAGGATATCAACCGTTATATGCTGAAAGAGAACAATGACAAGCTGTATATCACTGTGAAAAATGTTAAAACAATCGAAGGCGCGTACAACTTGATATCAAAATTGTAGCTATATTTGTCACCATTTTTCAAAGATATTGTCAATGAAGAGTATACTGATAGACATAGGCAATTCATCCTGCTGTAAGGCAGCCGTGGCCGACGGTACACTGTTCAAGTCTGTCCATAGAGTACCTAAGGGTATGCTCAGGCAGACAATAGATGATATAGTGTCTGTAGAAGGTCATGTGGACACAATCTGTATGTCTTCAGTAGCAGCTCAGGATTGTGAACTTTCCGAGTGGCTCAGGGGCAGGTGCGGCAGTTTAGTAGAGGTAGACTTCACTACACCGATGCCCATAACATTGGACTATGATACACCTATGACGCTCGGAGCAGACAGGATTGCGGCGGCAGTAGGGGCCCATGCCATGTTTCCGGACCGTGACTGCATTGTATTTGATTTCGGAACAGCGCTTACAGTTGATTTCATAGATGCGCTCGGAAGATTTTCAGGCGGAAACATATCCCCGGGACTCAGCATGCGTTTTAACGCTGTGCACCAGTATACTGACAGACTTCCGTTAGTGTCGCCGTACAGGCCTGAGCGCGTGGGAGGGAAGAGTACAGCAGAAGCAATCAATAATGGGGTGGTTTTAGGCATAGTGTTTGAAGTAGAGAGGTATATTAACAGCAATCCGGGATGCAGGGTCGTATTTACAGGCGGGGACGCACTTTTTTTTGCAAAGATGTTAAAAACCCCGATATTTGTAGTTTGTAATCTTGTTTTGGCCGGTTTGTCCAAAATAGCACAGTTAAATGTACAGAGTAGAAAAGGTTGTTATAAATAGATCTGCGGCAGTAGCAGCGCTTCTTTTGGTCTTTTCAGTGTTCCAGCTGAAAGGACAGCGGATTGATGCACTCGGATCTTATTCCCCCTATTCCCTTTTCGGTGTAGGACAGATTTTCAGCGAAGGCTCGGCCTATAATTATTCAATGGGTGGTATAGGTATCGGTATGAGAGACAACGGATACATCAATTATGTCAATCCTGCCTCCATCACAGCCCGGGATACGCTTGCTTTCATGTTTGACTTCGGTGTCAATGAGAAAAACAGCTATAACAGAGACAATCTCACCAAGTCTGCCTACAATATTTTCAATATGCAGAACATCGCCTTTACTTTCCCTATCTACAAGTCTTCTGCATTTATCGTAGGTCTGGCTCCATACAGTGATATCGGTTATAAGTTTCAGAAGACGGAAACGGACTCCGATATCGTAGCCGACATCGGAGATGTCAAGTATCAGCAGTACGGAACCGGAAGTATCTACCAGCTGTTTTTCGGAGGGGCAGTCATGTTCTTCGACCGTATATCCATAGGTGCTCAGGCCATCTACTATTTCGGATATATGAACAAGCACAACGACATCCTGTTCAACTCCTCCTCTTCTTTCAATACCATCTATACCGGTTTTGATTACAAAGTACACTCTTTTTCAGGGAAATTCGGTCTGCAGTATATCCAGCCCATCAAGAAGAACAATTCGGAAATAGTCATCGGCGGCACCTACCGCATAGGCAGTACCATGAACGGAACCATGGCCAGGTATGCTTATTCTGCATCTGATACCATACAATATGCCGGTATGACAGGGCAGCAGGCTCTGCGCATAGCCGATGAATTCGGAGCGGGTGTATCTTACAGAGTCAATTCAAAATGGGCAGTTGGAGCTGATTTTATTCAGCAGAACTGGCATAAGAGCACCTTTCCGGACGGCAATATGTTCTCCAACTTCACTGCTGCTACGGCAAGGTACTATAAGGCTGGATTCGAACTGACTCCCAACAAGTACGACATCAGATATTATATGAAGAGGGTAACTTACAGGGCAGGTGCCTATTACGAACAGTCCTATGTCAAAGTCAACGGACATCAGGTCAACTCGTTCGGTCTCACATTCGGAGCCTCTTTCCCCATCTTCAGAGGACACAATGCGGTGAGTGTAGCAGTGGATTTAGGACAGAGAGGAACACTCAGGCATAATCTTGTAAGAGAAAGATACGTGAATTTTATCGTCAATATTAATCTTCACGATGTCTGGTTTGTCAAATACAGATACGACTAAAAACGAAAATAACAATAACAAATTATTAATTCTAAACATATGAAACGTATTCTATTAGCAACACTCGCAATTTTAATGTCCACACTTGTTTTCGGACAGGGAAGATATGGTGCGGACAGCGCGGAATGTATCAAGTATCTGTCATTCTACCAACAGTATGTAAAACAGGGCAATCTTGAGGATGCAGCCCCTAACTGGCGTAAGGCCATCAAGTTCTGCCCTCCTACAGCCAGTCAGAACATGCTTCTCGACGGTATGAAGATTATGAGGAAAGAAATCAACCAGTTCCGCAGCAACCCTATCCGTAAGAAAGAACTCGTGGATACTCTGATGATGCTTCACCAGATGAGAATTGAGACATATCCCAACTATGCAGCAACAGCAGCTTCCAACAAGGCTGTGGATATGATGAACTATTCCGAGACAGGCAGTGAGATGGATGTTTACAATGCGCTTGGAGAAGCTCTTGACATAGCGAAGGCCAAGTCTTCAACGACTGTAGCTGTAAGATATGTGGACTATGCCATTCAGCTCTACAAGTCAGGAAGACTTATGGATTCAGACGTTTTCTCAGCATTTGAAAAGAGTGTTGCTACACTGGAGCTTATTAAGGCCGCGAAGCCCTCTAAGATGGTGGATGACGCTATCGCCGATGTTGAGAGCCTCTTTGCTGGAAGCGGTGTGGCAAGCTGTGAGAATCTGGTAGCTGTATTCCAGCCCCGCTATGATGCAGCCCCTGAAGATGAAGCTACTCTTTCCAACATCGTAACTCTTTTCTCCTCGACCGGATGTACAGAGGAAGACCTCTTCCTCAAAGCAGTGGAAGGTCTTTACAAGGTAGACCCCTCTTCCAACTCCGCTCACCTGCTCTTCCAGCTCTATTCTTCACTTCCTGACGGAAGCGAGCAGGCTATCAAATATCTGAACGAGGCCATCGCTTTTGAAGATTCTGACGCAGAGAAAGACGCTGAATACTATTTCGAGCTCGCAACCTATCTCTTCTCCAAGCTTGACCGCAAGGCAGAGGCTATAGATGCAGCCAAGAAAGCAGCCGCTTCCACAACATGGCAGGCAAGGGCTTACTACCTTATCGGTACCATCTGGAGTGTAACCAAGTGCAGCGGCAACCCTATTGAGACACGTGCTCCTTTCTGGGCAGCCACAGACTACATGCTCAAGGCAAAGAATGCCGATCCCTCGATGGCAGAGGAAGTTGACAAGCAGATAGCAACATACCGCCAGTACTATCCTCTCCAGTCCGACGCATTTATGTATGACATCGTGGACGGAGACAGATTCCAGATTAACTGCAACGGTATGTCCGAGTCTACAACAGTAAGGACCCAGAAATAGTAATGTTCTGTAAACGACCGTATAACACAGTAATAAAGATGGTAGCAGTCCTATGGGCTGCTACCATTGCTGTATCATGCAGCCATAAACTCAAGAGCATAGATTCCGAAGCTGTATCCGAAGCTCCGACTCAGGTCGTCATAGACATGGATGCCTCCCAGACGGAGAACGGAGTGGTTCAGATGCGGCTTGTCGCAAAGAGGATGGAAAGGTACGAGAATCCGGACGGGGATACTAAAGAGATATTCCCGGAAGGATTCAACGTCCTGGCATATAACGAAGAAGGTCTTCTTGAGACGCAGATATTATCAGATCAGGCGCAGCATACGGTCATAGATGACAAAGAGCAGTGGTCTGCTTTCGGCAATGTAGTTATAAACAATTTTCTGAAAGGGGAGCGTATAACCACCGATACCCTTTACTGGGACAGGGAGAAAAAGACGATTTACACAGACTGTCTTGTCAAGCTGTCTTCCCCTCAGGGTTTTATGCAGGGATACGGCATGGAGTCAGACGAGAGGGCGAGAAATGCCCGTCTGCTCAAGCCTTTCGACGGTTATGCCATCATTTCGGAGGACTCTACCGGGACAGGTTATGTGGATACAGTTAATTTTATTGGTCCCATGTATAAGAGATAAAAATAAAATTACTATCTTCGCACCCTATTTTCAGAACGTTATAAATTATTGAAATAAAATGGCAGTATTAGAGAAAATACGAGTCAAGCTCGGTATCCTCATCACAGTGCTCATCGCAGTGGCGCTGTTATCTTTTATCATTGATCCGACAACATTGGAGACAACCCTCAGCTACTTTTCATCGAAGTACGATGTGGGTAAGATAGACGGCAAGAAAGTCCGTTACAACGAATTCCAGGAGAAGGTGGATTACTATACAAACATCTATACACTCACCTCCGGCAGTCAGTCTGTCTCCGAAGAAGCCATGCAGGCTATAAACGAGACCGCCTGGCAGAATCTCATCTCCGAATGGTATATCGTACCCGAGATGCAGAAGGCCGGTGTCAGGGTAGGTGAGGATGAGCTCGTGGATCTCAGTCAGGGAAAGGAGATATCCCCTGTTTTAGCACAGGATCCAGTATTCCTCGATGCCTCAGGCAACTTTAGCCGCGAAAGGCTCATGGACTTCATCCACGCCATACCTGGGGATGCCTCCGGCAATCTGGCCCAGTACTGGAGCTTCCTCCAGCAGAGCATGACGACTCAGCAGTATTTTACCAAATACACATCACTGATAACCGGAAGTGATATCCTGACACCTATGGAGCTCCGCAGGCAGATTGAGGAGAACAACACATCTTCCGATGTGGAGTTTGTACTCGTGCCTTTCGGTTTTGAGGTAGATACTACTATCAATGTAACCGACAAGGAGATTCAGGATTACTACAATTCACATAAAGAAAACTACCGTCAGAGAGCTTCCCGCGACGTAGAGTTCGTGGCCTATGAGGTGGTGCCCTCCGACGCAGATATCCAGGCAGCTAAGGAAGAGATTGACGGTCTTTTCGAAGAGTTCTCGACTACCGGTAACCTCAAGAGTTTCCTCTCTCTCAACTCCGATACTCCTCTTCAGGACTACTATTTCAAGCAGGGTGAGTTATCATCCCAGTTCCCTGAAGTGGATGAATTTGCATTCAGCCGCAGGCCCGGAGTGATGCCGGTATTCCAGAAAGAGAACACTTTCTACGCAGTGCGTGTCAACGATGTGAAAAACATGTCCGACTCGGCATACGTGCGTCATATCCTCCTGTCATTTGATGCCGGCGAGCTGGCTGACAGCCTCATCAACGTGCTCAATCACGGCGGCGACTTCTCTACATTGGCCGCTCAGTACTCCTTGGACCAGAATCCCAATGTACCCAATCCCGGTGATATAGGCTGGATGACTCAGACCTCCATGATTCCCGGTATGCAGGATGTCCTGACCATGAGGCCCGGAACCATTGCCAAGATGGAGACAGATTACGGTATGCACATCGTTACGGTTACAGACCGTACCGCTCCCATGAAGAAAGTCCAGCTCGGCATACTGTCCAAGGAGGCTCTGCCCAGCAGAGAGACATTCCAGGAGTTCTATGCACAGGCCAATGACCTGGCATCCCGCTGCGAAGGCAAGATTGAGAATTTTGACGCCATCACTCTCGAGGAGGAACTCCCTGTAGTGCCTGCCAACAACGTACTTGAGAGCTCTCGTCAGCTTTCCCGTTACGAGGACGTTAGAGAGGTAATCCGCTGGATTTATGATGACAAGACCAAAGTAGGTGATGTTTCCCCCATCATCACTGTCAACAATGATATCTTCTTCGTAGTAGCCCTCAAGGCTATCCGTGAAGACGGATATGCTTCTGTAAGTGATGTGTCAACAGCTATCACATATTATCTGATGAATCAGAAGAGAGCAGAAAAGGTGAAAGGCGAGGTAGCTGCCAAAATTCAGGGTCTCACCGACATGAATTCCATAGCCGAGGCACTCGGACAGACAGTCAGCACCCGTGACGGCATCACTTTCGGCAGCATGACCTCAACATCAACCGAGCCGGCGTTCATCGGCGCTGTGGCAGGTGCTGAGCCCGGTGTCATCAGCGGTCCTGTAGCCGGTAACATAGGAGTCTATGTCTTCAATGTGCTCAACCGCGAGACTGGAGCTTTCTATACCGAGGATGACGCTAAGATCCGCGCCGCCCAGGTAGAGGCATACCAGATAAACGGTCTTGCAGGTATCTTCAATGAGCGCGGCGAGATCGTCGACAACCGTGCCCGCTTCTTCTAATCAGCAAGCAATACGTTTCACATACGGCAGCCGGTTTTCTTTTATGGAACCGGCTGTTTTTTGTGTGGAAAAAAAACATAACTTTGTGAAAACTCCAAAAACTGAAAAAAGTGGCGGATCTGTCGTTTGTCACACCTTCCGGAGGTGTCGGCCTGGCATTCCGCTTCTGACAGCATTTTATCCCATATAATAAGGTATGTGGCGGGAGATATGTGCAGTGGCAGTAGCCCTGATGTGCGTCTGCGCATCAGACGTGTCGGGGCAGGACAGCAGCGGGCGGTCCTGTCCTTATGTTGTTTTCTGGAATATAGAAAACTATTTCGATCCCTTCGACGATTCCCTGACCCTCGACGACGAGTTCACTCCGGCGGGAGAGAAGCACTGGACTTGGAAGAAATTCCTGGTAAAACGCAACCTCATCGCCAAGGCCCTCCTCTCAATGTACGACCGTTACGGGGACTGGCCATTGGCGGTGGGCTTCGCGGAGGTGGAGAACCGGATGGTGCTGCGGCAGCTGTTGGAGCATACGCCGTTAGCCAAGCTCGGCTATGAGATGGTGCACCGCGAGTCTTCCGATGTCCGGGGAATCGACGTGGGATTAATCTACAGGGAACAATATTTCACCGTCGGCAGCGTAGAGGCAGTGCCGGTGCTTACAGGAAGGGACCGGCCTACCCGCGATATCCTTTATATTAAAGGAAAATTGGGACCTGAGGGTATGCCGGCCGATACCTTGCATTTTTTCATTAATCACTGGCCTTCTAAGTTCGGAGGGGAGGAGTATTCCAGTCCCTTCCGGCAGGCTGCTTCCGATACCCTCCGGAGGGTGGTGGAGGCTCTCAGGGACTCCGCTTCCGGAGAGCTGCCGCCGGTGATTGTCATGGGGGATTTCAACGATACTCCTGATTCAGAGCCGGTGGTATCGCTGCAGCGGAGGACGGGCCTGCACAATCCTTCATTGTCCCTGCATGAGAGAGGAGAAGGGACCCTCAAGTACAACGGCCGATGGGAGTTGATAGACCTCTTCCTCGTAGGTCCTGCGCTCCGGGATGTGCGGATGGAAATCTACACTCACCCGCTGCTGCTCGAGGAAGATGAGAAGTTTCTGGGGCAGAAGCCGTTCAGAACCTACTACGGTCCGCAGTGGCACGGAGGGGTGAGCGACCACCTGCCGATTGTCCTGCTGCTTCCGTCAGACTTTTAATGGAAATTCACTACCTTTGGCGGACGTAAAATTTTAGCAGCCATGAAGCAGTATCTGGATCTTTTGCAGCATATCTTAGACCACGGGACGGTCAAGTCGGACCGGACGGGGACGGGAACCAAGTCGGTGTTCGGTTATCAGATGAGGTTCGATCTCTCGGAGGGATTTCCCCTGCTGACGACCAAGAAACTGCATCTGCGCTCGATTATCTACGAGCTGCTGTGGTTCATCAAGGGCGACACCAATATCAAGTACCTGCACGACCACAAGGTCTCTATATGGGACGAGTGGGCCGATGAGAACGGGGATCTCGGGCCGGTCTACGGGCATCAGTGGCGGTCCTGGCCCGCTCCCGACGGACGGACCATCGACCAGCTCTCCCAGGTATTAGACTCACTCAAGCGCAGCCCGGACTCGCGGCGGCACATCGTCTCGGCGTGGAATCCCGCTGAGGTGGACCGGATGGCCCTGCCTCCCTGCCACACGCTCTTCCAGTTCTACGTAGCCGACGGGCGGCTCTCCTGCCAGCTCTACCAGCGCAGTGCGGATGTCTTCCTCGGAGTGCCGTTCAACATCGCCTCCTATGCCCTGCTGACCATGATGGTGGCCCAGGAGTGCGGCTATGTCCCCGGGGACTTTGTGCACACCTTCGGGGACGTCCACATCTACCTCAATCATTTCGACCAGGTGCGCGAACAGCTCTCCCGGACCCCGCGTCCCCTGCCCAGGATGGTTCTCAATCCCGATGTCCGCTCGGTCTTCGACTTCGACTATGATGACTTCAGGCTGGAGGGCTATGACCCCTGGCCTGCCATAAAGGCCCCGGTATCGGTTTAATTAAAACGGTATGCTGCCTTGCGCATGTCGTCGGGGGTCTTGAAAGGCTTGTTGGGCTTGAGGTATTTCTCCAGGAACTTGTAGACGGTGAAGCGGATGTCGGTGGCCTCCTTGGTGTCGATACGGTCGAAGGAGTGTCCGCCGGCCGCAGCTTCGTAAATCTTATACTCGAACTTCTTGCCGTCGGCCTTCAGGCTCTTGATGAGGTGCTCGACTTCCAGTACGTCCACGTCATCATCGTTGGTGTTGGAGTAGACGAGCAGGGGAGCCTTGAGCTTGTGTGTGTTCCAGGCCGGGGAACGGCGCTTGTACTCCTGTACGTTCTCCTCGACTGTCGCCCCGATATGGTATGGAGCTGAGAACAGGGCCCTGTAGTCGTCATCGGCTATGCCCATCCTCGAAATCAGGTCCGACACCGGCACACCGGCATAGCCCACCTTGTAGGCGTCCGGGTACTCGAAGAGGTTCATCAGCGTGATCATGCCGCCGTGGCTCCATCCCATGATGCCCACGCGGTTGGGGTCCACGATATCGTAGTTCTCAACCATGTAGTCGCGTCCGGCCTTGACATCAGAGTTCTCGCGTCCGCCGTAGTCGATGGCCTTGTACATACCCTCACCATAGCCTGTACTTCCCCGGTATTCGGTGGCTATGACGATATACTCCTGAGCCATCAGTTCGCGGATGATATGTGCGTAGTAGGTGGACATGTCGGCGTGAACTCCGCTGTGAGGAAAGACGATAAGAGGATATTTCTTATTCGGGTCCACTGTCTTGGGGATGAAGACATAGTTCCAGAACTTGAATGGATTGTTGTATCCCCGCGAGGTGGGGCTGCCCTGTTTGGCCTTGGGTTCCCCGGTAAGGTAGACCTTGTCGATATAGGCCACATCCCCGACTTTCTCGTACCAGAGAACATCATCAATATTCTTGATGACCTCGTCAAACTTGTGCTGTAGACTTTCGTTATAGGCCTTCAGGTCCTGAATTTCCTCCATCAGCTCCTCATTGGTCTGAGCGGAGGCGACGGCGCATGCTCCCATCAGCAGAGCAGCGGCAGCCACGATGAATTTTGATCGTTTCATAGGGTAAATGGAATTAATGAATTATTGAATGGTTTTGAAAAACATTTCGAAACGTGTGACGCCGTCCTCCCCGGTGCCGAGGCTGAAACGGATGCCGGAGCGGGTCAGAATCTCGTGGATGACTATCAAGCCTATGCCCTTGCCGTCCGGCTTGGTGGAGAAGAAGGGGGTGAAGAGGTGGCGGGCGGTCTCCTCGGGGATGGGGGTTCCGTTGTCGGCCACGCACCAGTAGCCGGGGCGGGCGATGACGGTGATGCGGGCGTCGGGCGAACCGTCCGGGAAGGCCTCTACCGCGTTCTTGACGATGTTGGTCAGCACCTGCTCCATCAGCACCTGGTCTATCGGCACTTCTCCGGCCTTCTCATCTATCTCGGTTACGAACGCTATCTGTTTCTGGCCCCTGAGGCTCTCCAGGAAGGGCAGCACGCGGCGCAGGAAGGCACAGGCGTCCACCGGCCTGCATACCGGGTCGGGAATCCTGGCCATCGAGGCGTAGTCGGTGATGAAGCGGCTCATCCGGTCTATCCGCGAGAGCAGTATCGACAGCATCGCGGCGGTGTCCCCGTCCCCGGAGTCAGTGGAGGTCTGCTGTATGGCGTAGAGGGCCGAGGTGATGCCGGCCATGGTGTTGTTGACCTCGTGGGAGATGACGCGGATGACCTTCTTGTAACCCCTCTTCTCGGCCTCGTACAGTTCTTCGGTCAGAGGCTCGACCATGTAGAAAGGGTGGGGGAAGCCCCGGTCCATGAAGGACGAGAGGGTGCAGCGGTAGATGTGCAGGGGGTCGGTCTGAAGGATGCGGCCCTCGTCCGGCTGCAGTCCGGCGAGCAGTCTGAGCAGGGGCAGGGGGCTGTCCTGCAGGAGCTGTCCGCGGTAAGGCTCAATGCTCCGGACTCCGAGCATCCGGTCCAATGCCGGGTTGGACGAGTCGATGCGGTGGCCGATGTCCATGATCAGCACCCCGGCCGGGGAGGCGGCGATGAGCTGGTCGAGGAAGTGGTTCTGCTCCTGAATCCGCAGCTCCTCGTTGTGCAGGCGGTCGCTCATGCGGTTGAACAGTTCTATGATGCGGTCGGCGTCCTTCTGCCCCACGGGTCTCAGGCGGGTGGAGAAGTCCTGCTCCTTGATCAGGTCGATACCTCCGGAGAGGGTGTTCAGCGGCTTTATGGTCTTTTGGTACAATATCACTAAGAGGACAACGGCAGCTATCAGCAGCACCTGCGCCGCGACATATATCCAGCTGCCCGTCCCCTCGTCCGCCATCATCAGGGCAAATCCTATGGAGGCCGCCACGACCACGATGAGCAGCACCGCTATGAGCCGGAAGTATCCTCTTGATCCCATGGTCCTAAAGGTTGATTTTGAATTTTTCGATGCGGCGGTAGAGGGAGGCCCGGGTGAGGCCTAAGGCTGCGGCGGCGCGGGAGACATTGCCGTTGCAGTCGCTCAGGGTGCGGAGGATGCGGTCCCTCTCCATCTCCTCGAGGGTCTGGGCCGGGGTGTCGGAGTCCTTGGCGGCTGTTCCGGAGGCAGCGCCGTGCTCATCGGGGGCGCCGGTGCAGCGGACCACGTCATCGCGGGAGATGGTCCCGCTGCCGCCGAGGATGAGGGCACGCTCGACGATGTTCTTGAGCTCGCGGATATTGCCCGGATAGGGGAGGCGGCTGAGGTATTCCATCGCCTCCTGGGAGAATGCGGCGCGGCTGCCGGCATTGCGGGTAAAATACTGCACTAAAAGGGGGATGTCCTCCCTCCTTTCCCTCAGCGGCGGCAGGTGTATGGGGATGAGGTTGAGCCTGTAGAACAGGTCCTCGCGGAAGAGGCCCTGACGGACCATTTCCTGCAGGTCGCGGTTGGTAGCCGAGACCACCCGGACGTCGGTGCGGCGGGGGATGCTCTCGCCTAAGGGCTCGTAGGTGCGGTCCTGGAGCACGCGCAGGAGCTTGACCTGACAGACGGGCTCCAGCTCGCCTATCTCGTCGAGGAAGATGGTGCCCTTGTCGGCCAGTTCGAACCGGCCCTTGCGGTCGGTCCAGGCGTCGGTGAAGGCGCCCTTCTTGTGCCCGAACATCTCGCTGTCGAAGAGGCTGGAGCTCAGGCCGCCGAGATTGACCTTGACGAAGGGACCGCTGCTGCGGGGGGAGTTGAGGTGGATGGCCTCCGCGATGAGCTCCTTGCCCGTGCCGCTCTCGCCTGTGATGAGCACCGAGGCGCCGGTGGGGGCCACGCGGGTCACTGCGTCCAGCACCTCCTTGATCTGGGGGCTGTTGCCGATGATCTTGTCGAAGCCCCTGCCGGTGGTGCCCGCCTCCTCCTGCCGCTCTGAGTTCAGATGCAGGGCGGTGCGGATGCGGTCCATCAGGGCCATATTGTCCCAGGGCTTGGTGATGAAGTCGAAGGCCCCGAGGCGCATGCCCTCCACAGCGAGGCTGATGCTGCCCCAGGCCGTCATGAGGATGACGGGAGCCGCCGGGGCGAATATCTTGATCTTGCGCAGCAGCTCCAGCCCCTCCTCCCCGGTAGTGGACAGGGAGTAGTTCATGTCCATCAGGATCAGCTCCGGTTCCTGCAGCCGCACCTCGTCCAGGGCCTCCTTCGGACCGGGGACGGCCTTGGCGGTCAGGCCCGAGCGCTTCAGAAGGAAGGTCAGGGATGCTCTTATGGCGTCGTCGTCGTCGATTATCAGTATCATAACCTTACAAAAGTAGCACAATTTCCCTTTTCCCGCGGCAGATATTTCATGGATTTTGCGTAAATTTGGCCTATGATATCATTAATTGTAGCCAAAGCCGCCAACGGCGCCATCGGAAAGGGCAACCGGATGCCCTGGCACATCTCCGGCGACCTGAAGTACTTCAAGCGGGTGACCACCGGCCATCCCGTCATCATGGGCTACAATACCTGGCTCTCGCTCGGCGGGCGTCCCCTTCCCGGACGGCGCAACATCGTGGTAAGCCGCTCGCACAGTGCGGCTCCTGACTGCGGGGCGGAGTTCCTGCCGTCCTTGGAGGCTGCCGTCGCCGCTGCCGGTGTCCCGGATGTTTCGGACGCTTCGAAGGAGGTGTTCGTCATAGGAGGCGGACAGCTCTACCGTGCCGCCATGCCCCTTGCCGGCCGCCTGTATATCACCGAGGTGGAGACGGTCATCGGAGATGCGGAGGTATTTTTCCCGGATGTGGATCCCGCGCTGTGGGAGGTGGAGAGCCGTTCCGAGCGTTATTTAGATGAAAAGACCGGATTTTATTATTCATTCCTAATACTGACCAGAAAATGAGAGACAACTTCAAATCCTCCTTCGGCGTGCTCGTAGCCATGGCCGGCTCGGCTATCGGACTGGGCAACCTCTGGCGCTTCCCCTACCTGATGGGTACCAACGGCGGCGCGGCGTTCATCATCATCTACCTCGTGCTGGTATTCCTGCTGTGCCTGCCCATCATGATGTCGGAGTTCGTGGTCGGACGCCGCAGTCAGGTCAATGCCGTGAAGGCCTTCAAGGTGCTGTCACCCAAGGGACACTGGGGACTGGTCGGCGTGCTCGGCGTGCTGGCATCCGTGGCTCTGATATCCTTCTACTGCGTGGTGGGAGGCTGGACGATAGACTACCTCGTGCATGCCGTGTCGTTCACCCTGCCCGAGCAGGGCTCGTCGGAGGGCTTCTTCGCCGCGGCCGTATCCACTCCCTGGAGGACGATACTCTACACCTATATTTTCTTAGCTCTGACATCCCTGGTGCTGCTGGCCGGCATTAAGGACGGCATCGAGCGCTATACCAAGGTCATGATGCCGCTGCTCTTCCTGACCATCATCATCATCGCCATCCGCTCGGTGACCCTGCCCGGGGCCGGTGCCGGTCTGGAGTTCCTCTTCAAGCCAGATTTCTCCAAGGTCACCGGAAACACCTTCCTCAACGCCCTCGGCCAGGCCTTCTTCTCCCTGAGTATCGGCTGCGCGACGATTCTGACCTACGGCTCGTATGTCAAGAAGCAGGAGAAGATCGTCAAGCTCTCCTCGCTGACCGCCATCTCCGACACCTTCTTCGCCATCTTAGCCGGACTGGCCATCATGCCCGCCGTCTTCGCCTTCGGCATCTCCCCCAGCGAGGGTCCCGGCCTGCTCTTCGTGGTGCTGCCCGATATCTTCGATCAGATAGCCGCCGGCGGAGTCATCGCGATACTCTTCTTCTTCGTGCTCTTCATCGCGGCCATCACCTCGTCCATCTCCCTCTTAGAGGTGTCCGTAACCTACCTGATAGAGGCCTGCAGGATGAAGCGCCGCATGGCCGTGCTGCTCTCCAGCGCCGTATGCTTAGTGCTCTGCACCCTGTGTGCCCTCTCCGGCGGCGTGCTCTCCGACGTACACATCCTCGGCAAGACCTTCTTCGACTTCTTCGACATGATATCGGCCAACCTGCTGATGCCCCTCTGCGGACTCTTCATTGTGATATTCGTCGGCTGGAAACTCGGCCGGAAGGAGTTTGTGGACGAGCTTTCCAACGGCGGCACCCTGCCCAACAAGAGGCTCTACAACGTCATCTTCTATCTGGTGCGCTACGTTGCCCCGATAGTGATAGCCGTCATCATGATTTTCGGCTGGCTGTAGCAAATTTGGGAGATATTTGTTTTGTAAATTGAAAAATTGCCTTATCTTTGCGGCACTTTTTTCATAAATAAAACTTCAAGGAGGGGCATTAGCTCATTTGGCTAGAGCGCGACACTGGCAGTGTCGAGGTAACCGGTTCGACTCCGGTATGCTCCACTCGGGACACAACTCCTTGCGGGGTTGTGTTTTTTTATAGCACCGGCGTCATGTACACCGGCAGATACAGCAGCCCATTCTCACCTTTCTGCAGGTCCTTGGTGTAGAGGACATAGCTGTTCTGGATCCGGGCCTGGTATTTCTTCCTGAAGGCATCAAGGGAGGCATGAGCCATGTAGCCTGAGGACTTTACTTCGACAGGGCATATTTTGCTGCCTCTCGTAAGCATGAAATCTATCTCATAAGAGTGTTTGCCGTCTTTTTCGAAAGTATAGTAGAACAGCTGATTGCCTGCAGCGGCAAGCATCTGCGCCACGAGGTTCTCATACAGGTACCCGAGATTGGCTTCCAGTTTGTCAGACAGCAGCTTCTGATAGATGATGTTCTCTGCGAAGTCTTTATCCCAGAAAGCCATCGTGACGAACAGTCCGGTGTCCGCAACGAACAGTTTGTATCTGGAGGCATCTTTTGTCAGTTGCAGGCCCACGTTGGGGTCATTTGAATGGTATGAGACCAGGACGTCCTTGCTGTCTTCGAGACTTACGAGCATTTCCTCCTCTTTGCCATTGTCCACATTCCCTACGACTGCGCTCATATAGTACCGGGAGGTTTTTCTGCTCAGTTGTGCGGGAATGGACATAAACAGTCTGCTCAGTTTGCCTGTAGCGTCTATTTTGAGGAAGTCCTCGGAATATAGCTGGATTATACGTCTCTTTACGGCGTCCACCTTAGCGAGATTATTTGTCTCCAGATATTCGTTGACGGCCTGCGGCATACCTCCCACCAGCATGTACAGCCGCAGGTCTCTCTGCTTTGACCTGTGTGCCGCGCCCAACGGCATCCGCTTCTCAAAGAAGGTTCTGATAAGAGGGACGGACACTGTATCGCCCATGGCCCACCTGAATTCCTCGAAGTCCATGGGGTACATGTCCATGCGTTCCTCCTCGCTTGGGATGGTTATGTCTTTTGTGTTTTTCCTGATGCTGATAAGGGAGCCTGTCTCGATATAGTCATATCTTCCGTCCTGAACGAGGTATTTGATGGCCTCACGGGCTTTGGGGCATTTCTGCACTTCATCGAAGATAATGACTGACCTGCGTCTTTCCAGGACGACACGGTATATGGTCTGCAGCTGGAGGAAAATGAAATCCAGGTCCGTCAGGTCATCGAACAGGGCTTTTACAGCGGCGGAGGCCCTGTTGAAGTCAATCAGCAGGTAGGAGGAGTATTCATTTTTCGCGAATTCCTCCACGATTGTCGACTTGCCGATACGTCTGGCTCCTTGTATCAGAGCAGCGCTTGTTCCGCCTGACTCCTGTTTCCACTGAAGCAGCCTGTCGTAGATTTTCCTTTTAAAAACCCTATTTGCCATCATTACAGATATTTGTCTATGCAAAAGTAGAGAAATTCTCCATTACCCCAAAATCTTTTGAGACAAAATTCCTATTTTCCCCGAAATTTAAAATGACAAAAATGTGCATTTCCCCCAAATTGCGTTGTGCTCACGCCAGCTGAACTTAAATTCCGTTTTTGAAGAGGGCGGCGATAGGGTCGAGGAACCTCATTATGAGCCTGCGGTCCTTCGTTATTATCTCGGCGGTGCCGTCCATCTTCTGTATCAGCCTCAGCTCCCTGCCGTAGGTCGTCACCATGCCGTCGGGGAAGACTATCTCCGCTGTGTACTGCGGCTCCGTCTGTGGATCCGCCGCGGCCTCGGGCACGGAGGACAGGTACCCGATCTGGCCCACGAGCAGGCCGTATTCCATGTATGGGTAGCCGTTCAGGCGGACATTGACCTTCTGCCCCGTGCTCACCTTGCCGAAACTGGCCTGCGGCACCTTCACTATGCCCACCGGGCTCCGCTCCACGGAGGGTACGACGGTCACGAAGGACTCGCCCGCGCCGATGAACTGGCCCGAGTCCCATTTCCTCACGAACGACACCACTCCGTCCATGGGCGAGGCCAGGATGCAGCTCAGGCTCCAGGCACGTATTCGGGCCTTCAGTCTCTCGCGGCAGCCGTCCAGCTCCCTCTCCATGGAAAGTATCTCGTCGTCGCGCTGGATGGACAGCTCCGCCAGCTGCTGCTCCAGCTGCAGCACCGCCAGCTCCGTGGAGGTCATCTGCGAGCGGAAGGACTCCCGCTCCCGGCGTACCGACAGCAGGTCGCGTGTGGCCTGCTCGAACTCCACGGAAGGGATAATCTTTTCCATGAACAGCAGCGAGTCCCTGCGGAAGTCCTTCATCTCCAGGGCCAGGTCCTCCTCCATCAGCTCCGCCTGGACCTGCATCCGGGCATAGTATTCCCTCTGCTTGGCTATCTGCTCCCTCACCAGCTCCATCCTGCGCCCGACGGCGTCCCTCTCCAGATACTCGCGCAGCTGGCGGCAGGCGGTTGAGAACGCGGACCACTCGCTCTGGATGTCGCCCATGCCCCAGCCGGCATAAACCCAATCCTGCGACGCGAGGGAGTCCGGCGGCATCCCGGCCGTCTCTTTCAGGCGTCGTTCCACCTCCAGCACGTCCTCCCAGCGGGCGCTTGAGCGGATGACTCCGAGGATGCCTCCGGCGCTGACGGAGTCTCCGCTGGAGACGAGTATCCGCTCCAGATTGCCGCCGCCCCCCGCCACCACGTCCACGGGTGAGTTGCCGGTGGTGATGGTGACGGTCGCCGTGACCCTCTCGGGGTACCTGATGATGCAGCAGCCGATGAGTATGAGGGCGAAGACCGCGAATATCACGGTCACGCCCCACCTTACAATCCACGACGGGACGCGCCCCAGTATCTGCTGCGCCTCCTCGCTGTGCTCCGCGTATCCGTTATGCTGGCGGCCCGACGGCATGTCTTTTAATACATCTTAAATTCTATCATGTAATTTTCCAGAAGAGGAAATCCCCACTCGGACTGAAAGACGTATGACGGTATTCCCAGACCGTACCGCACGCCTCTTTCCAACTCATGTACGGACTTGCTTATCACGTATGTCTCCGGATCAGTGAAGCGTGCATCTTTTCTGGAATCCGTCTGCAGTACTGCAAGTCTCTCATCGGGATGCCGGAGAGTACCGTGCTGATAGGTCCGCATAGGATGTGAGAACGTCACACGTATGAACAGACTATCCCTGTCAGACAGACTGTCCACCTCTGACGATATGATTTCAGGGAAGTATGACATAAATCTCCGCGCCTCCTTCCGATAATGCCGTGACAGGTTTCCATAGTACTCGGACAATTCCGGCAGGAAGTCCCGGAAGTAAGGATATCGCTCCCTGTCGGCATAAAAGTCCTCCATCAGCCTGATGGAGGAGCCGAGCCAGAAGAATCCTTTGCGGATCATCTCCTTGTTGCTCACCAGCCAGCTGATACGCCATGATTCTTTCTCCCCGCTGTCCGGTCTCAGCAGTCCGTGATCCCTGTAATACATGGCCGTGCACAGACTGTTCAGCCATTCCACAGCCATGATATCCGGGTCGCCGTAGGCTGCGGCATGCATCTTCTCCCTGACATATTTTTTCTTGAAGAGCCTGAGAGAGGACTTGCTGAAATCTTCCCGACATCCATAGTAGTCCGGATTTGTGAAGTTATGGCAAAGTTCATGGATTATCGTAAAGGACATGTCGCTTTTCTTTGCCTGTTCGAAAATCAGTACCTGAGACCGGTCCTCCACGTCCAGCGGCATGCCGGCGACTATTCCATATCCCGGGATAATGCCGCGGTCCGGCAGTGCATAGTTTGATGGGCCGTTGATGAAGGAGACATACAGTTCCGGATGGCCGAATTCCCGTCCGTAGAACAAGCGGAACCATGCGGTGTCTATGCGGATGTTGGCATTGACAAGTTCTTCCCCTGCCGCATACAGGTCTGCGAAGGAGCTGTAGAAAGAGCCGAAATCCGTGTCGCGGTAAAAGCGGTCCAGGAGGCTCACGTACTTGGAGAATACCTCTGCACTCCAACGCCGATCCGCCTTGTACAGCATGGAGGTGTCCGCAAGCGGTGAGAGGCCTACGCTTCCGTTCTCTATCACCAGCATACTGGCTGCGGTGGTCACGGCATCGAACCCTGTGCCCCTTGTCTCCCGGAGCTGCCTCATGAACTTTATCAGGTCATGGTCAGTGCAGTCGCGGAAGCATGAGTCCACCGCATCCCTGTATGAAGATACCTGACACATCGAGTACTCCGGATATCCGGCAAGGTATGCGGCTATCCCGGACAGTTCAAAACGCTCGTCCGTGCGGAACGAGGGCTGTGCATGCAGCATGATGCCGGTACATGCCGCGCATATCAGCGTCATAAAGAGTTGTGTATTTTTCATATTGTCATGGTTTTATTGGAAAGTCGATTTCCTGTTGTAATCTATATGCATCTTCTCCGCAGGTTATATTTGTACCTGCGCAGGAGACATAATCAATGCATGTCAGATCTAGATTATAGCAGTATTCCATATCATATATGCCTCCGCATATTGTATATCCCCAGTGGTCGCATGATGTGTAAATGGATATACTGCTGCAATGTTTTATGCCACCAGAGGCATTGTCCATCTCTTGCCTGCTCATGAAGCGGCTTTCCTCGATTACCTTGATTTTACTGTTCATGGTTACTTGAATTTGATTTTAAAATTAAACATTATTTTTTGGAATCTTTCTGTCTATATGGATTTTTATAAACTTCTCCAGGCATCCCTTATAGTAAGTACAGCAGTCATTGTGACCTCCATCAAACTCATTCTCAACCCTCTGTATCGGACATCCCCCGTTACATACAGGAAGGTAACGGCACTCTCTGCAGACATTGCTTTCCAAAGGGTCCGCCCCGTATGACTGCCTGTTGAGATTAAGGGCATTGATGTCCGTAAGGCATCCGTTGCGGTCCAGTCTTGCCACAGCATACCTTCTGTCTCCTATTATCTCCCAGCATTTATATGCGTATCCTTCCGGATCAAATGATACAGCCATGTCATTCCTTATCGCGCACTCATGAAATGAAGTCTGCGGGTATCTGATATATGGGGAGTCTAGTCCGTATTGGTTCCACAGATTGAGTATCAGCTTTGATTTTGCTCTCCTGTCGAAAAGGAGGCTGCCGGTGCGACCGGAAGCGCAGCCACTGTTTCTGTCCATGACAAATGCAGGTGCAAGTACGATATTGGCCGCTCCCCTGAATCTTCCCGCGCAGTAATCATGCAGTTCCTTGTATTCATCGCTGTTCTCCTTGGTAAGATTTACCCTTATGACAACGGATATTCCGGGAGCCTTGTCACACAGATTTTCGAGATTCAGCATTACTTTTTCAAATACATCCGTATTATCGGGAAGACGTTTCACTCTGTTGTGTGTGTCGCGCATGCCGTCAAGAGTAACCTGCATGGATGACACTTTTATTTTTTTCAGGACTCTTATAGCATTATCATCCAGATGATATCCCGTAGTTACTATGTTAGAGCGGAAATCCCCGCTCCATCCTTCTGACAGTTTCTCATAAAGTTCCTCCATCTGATCCACAGCCATCAGGGGCTCTCCGCCGAACCATGTCAGGAAAATACTCTTCAATGACGTCCTGTGCTGGACATACCTGACTATTGAATCCATTACACCCTCAGTCATAACCCCTTCCCTCTTCGCCTTCTCAAAGCAATAACTGCAGTGGAAACAACAGTCCATAGTAGGTGCTACCGTCAAGTGCATGAATGAGTTCTGATTCCGCTGACGTACAATGACAGATTTGTATTTCAGGAAGTTGTCCGCATCATTGTCCGTTATGAAATCCCTTTTGCGCAGTATCCCGACAGAATCACCGCCGATATCGTCCATTGGTATCTCCGTCCTGTTCAGAAAAGAGTCACGCAAATACCCGTACAGCTCCTCATCAACTTCCAGAAGGGAATTTGACAAAGTACTGTACAGATAGAACCGCCCGCGATTTTCTATAAAGAAAGTGTATTTAGACACATGCATGGCCATATATTCTACAAAGCATAGTCCAAGGGTATTTTGAACTTGTACGCGGTCTCCCCGCATGTACTTCCTCCCGAATTGCTGAAACTGATGCACGTACCATACGCATTGTAACATTGCCCCAGGTCAAAGATACCAGAGCATAATACGTACGAAGTGCCGCTGAAGCAGCTGTAGTAAATGTCCGCCTCATTGCAGACCATAACGGGAGACCCTCCTTTTGCCGAGGATTGTTCCTCCAAGGAAAGGAACCTGCTTTCTTCCATTACTGTAATTTGTCTCATATAATTGACTTTCAGATTAGTATTGAAAAATAAAAGGATAGTCTTCTTTCATATCGAATCCCATCAGGGACTGATAGAACTGTCCCCGCATGAGGAATCCGTATGTGCGTCCTCTTTCAAGTGCATTTCGGGAGATACTGAGAGTCATGGTATCGTCCCGATAGTCCACACCGCGCTCCAACGGATTCCTCACCCTCAGGTCAAACCACCTGGGATGGTCCGGAGGCAGCTTTACAGTGGTATCCGGATGCTGTTCGGCTGAATATGAGTTTGTACGCATACTCTGCGAGAAACGGAATGTCACCTTTATTGTGGCCGCAGATGTACTGTCCACATATACGTCCGTGATTTCCGGATGCAGTCCATCCAGCTTTCTCCTCTCCCTGTCAAGTCTCCTGGAGACTTGACGGTAATGCATTATAAGCACAGGCATGTAGTCATCCACAGTCATGAACCTGCCTCGCTCTTCATAGAATCCGTCCATGGCCTCTATGGATGAGATAAGCCACGGGAACTTCTCCTCTGCTTCTACACAGCTGACATACCAGCTGAAGGAAAGGCTCTCTGCCGTGGTGCTGTATCCGTACATCCAGGGATACAGCCAGCCGTGCTCCCTTAAATACATGGCTGTGAAAAGTGTGTTCATCCATTCGCATGTCATGATGTCCGGTCTGCCGTATGCTCTCTCCATCATTGACTTTCTTATTTCCGGATCCTCGAATATTCGGGCCGCCGCCCGCGCAAAATGCGCTGAATGTCTTGCGTACAGCGGATTGGTAAAGTTATGGCACAGCTCGTGGATCAAGACTCTCACAAAATCGGTCCATCCGTTTTTCTCAAACAGTACGAGCTGCGACGTGCTCTGCGGATCGAACGGCATGCCCATCAGTATTCCGAAGCCGGGCATGCTGCCTCTGTCAGGAAGTGCATAGTTGCACGGGCCGTTTACGAAAGACAGGTACATCTCGGGATGACCGGGGTATCTGCCGAAGAAGGAGTGGAACCAGGCGGTGTCTATGCCGCAGTACCGGCTGACCGCCGCGGCACCGGCCCCATACAGGCCGGTGTGGGCATCATAGAAGTCCTGAAAGTCTGTGTCGCGGTAGAAACGGTCCAGCAGCCCGACGTATTCGGTAAGTGCCTCGGTACTCCACCTCGGGTCGGCCTGGCACAGCTTCTCCGGGGACGCATCCGGATGGAGTGACACGCAGCCGCCTGATATCTTCAGCATCTGGGCTGAGGTAGTCACCGCGTCGTAGGCTATGCCCCGGTCAGCTCTTAGCCGGCGGAGATACTGTACCAGCTCATGGTCACGGTATGTTCCGAATGTCCCGGCAATATCGCTCTGATATGACGGGATACGGCACATCGAGTACTCCGGGTATCCGGCAAGGTATGCGGCTATTCCCGTAAGCTCGAAACGCTCGTCCGCTGTGAAGCGCACCTGCGCCGCAGTCCTTACGGCGGCAAGCATTGTCAGGATTATGACCAGTGCGTGTATTGTTTTTCTACCCTTGTTCATAAAATATTTGTCATGTCAGTTTCCGAGTTCCAGCTGGTTTTTCACCAGCCTGTAATAGTATCCCCTCCTTTCCGTCAGCTCCCTGTGGGTGCCCTGCTCCACCACGCGGCCCCTGTCCAGCACGATGATGTTGTCGGCGTTCCTCACAGTGCTCAGACGGTGGGCCACGATGACTACGGTCCTGCCGCGGAACAGGGTGTCGAGCCTCTCCATGATCACCTTCTCGTTGTTCGCGTCAAGGGAGTTGGTGGCCTCGTCCAGGAAGAGGTAGCGGGCGTCGCGGTATGCGGCTCTGGCTATGAGCAGCCGCTGCTTCTGTCCCGTGCTGACCCCGTTGCCCTCGGCACCTATCTTCGTATTGTACCTCAGGGGCAGGCCGTCAATGAAGTCCCCTATGTTGGCCGTCTCCACGGCCTGACGCACCCGATCCATGTCCGGGTTCTCGTCGGACACCCCTATGTTGTCGGCTATCGTGTCGGAGAAGATGAATCCCTCCTGCATCACGGTGCCGCACTGCTCCCTCCACGCTGAGGGGCTGTAGTCCCCGATGCGGCGTCCGCCCAGCAGCACCTCTCCCGAGACGGGCTCGTAGAAGCCCAGCATCATCTTCACCATGGTGGTCTTGCCGCTGCCCGAGGCCCCGACGATGGCCGTGACCCTGTCATGCGGTATTGTCACGCTTACCCCGTCCAGCACCTTCTCCGAGTGCGGGCCGTTGTACTGGAAATCCACATTCCTGAACTCGATGTCCGCATCGATGGGTATCTCGCGGATATAGTCCCCCTCCGCGTCCTCCTCGTCCCTGCGCTCATGTATCTCGCCCAGGCGCTCCAGCGATATCTTCGCGTCCTGCGCCTCCTGCACGAAGCCGATGAACTGCGATATGGGGGCGTTGAGCTGGCCGATGATGTACTGCATGGCGGTCATCATACCGAGGGTCATGTCCCCGTCGATGACCGCCTTGGCCGCGAGGAACGAGATGAGCACGTTCTTGATCTGGTCTATGAAGGTGCCGCCCACCTGCTGCGTCTGCCCGAGGGCGAGGCCCTTCACGCTGACGTTGAACAGGCGCGCCTGGATGCGCTCCCACTCCCAGCGCTTCTGCCTCTCGCAGCCGTTGAGCTTTATGTCCTGCATCCCCGCGATGAGCTGCACGATGCTGCTCTGGTTGGCCGCCGCCTCCTGGAAGCGCATGTAGTCCAGCTTGCGCCTGCGCCTGAGGAAGAGCAGCACCCATCCGATGTACAGGGCGCTGCCGAGGATGAAGATGCCGAGGATCCTCAGGTCGTAGCCGCCCATGACAGCGGAGTAGACCACGAACGTCACGGCGGCCATGACGATGCTCAGCAGAGAGCCCGTCAGGAAGGTCTGGATGCGGCTGTGGTCTCCGATACGCTGCATGATGTCGCCGGTCATCTTCGAGTCGAAGAACGAGATGGGCAGGCGCATCAGCTTGGCCAGGAAGTCGGAGATGAGGGAGATGCTCACGCGGGTGGTCATGTGCAGCATCAGCCAGCTGCGGATCAGCTCGTTGGCCATCTGGCCCAGGACGAGCACCACCTGTGCGACGAGTATCACCACGACGAAATGGAGGTCCCCGGTGCCGATGCCGGTGTCGATGACGGACTGGGTCAGGAAAGGCAGGATTAGGCTGATGATGCTGCCCGTGAGCATGGCCAGCAGGAGCTGGACGATGAACTGCTTGTAGGGGCGGAGATACTCCAGCATGCCCCGGAATCCCAGCCGCCTCTCCTCCTCCCCCTTCTCCTCGTAGAACTTCGGGGTCGGCTCCAGCAGCAGGGCGATGCCCAGTCCTTCGGCCGGACTGTCCACGGTATCTTCTCCACGGATTGAGATCCATGATTTCAGGAACTGCTCCCGGGTGTAGCGGAGCAGTCCGGAGGCCGGGTCGGAGACGTGTACCCAGGTCCTGCCGCGCCGGCGCTCTATGCGGTAGACCACGACGAAGTGGTTCTGCCTCCAGTGTACGATGCACGGCAGCACGGCCTCCTCACACAGCTGTCCGAACGTCAGCTTCACGCCCATGGTGCGGAACCCCACCGCCTCCGCCGCATCGCTGATGCCCAGCAGTGAGACGCCCTCGCGGGAGATGTGGCACCTCTCGCGCAGGGTCTGCAGGGACCAGCTGCGCCCGTAGTGCGAGGCGATGATACGCAGGCAGGTCGGGCCGCAGTCCATACTGTCAAGCTGGCGGTAGGATGGGAACTTCCTCATTAAAGATGTTATTTTAATTTTAACATTTCTAGTTCATACTGTATTTCAATAGTTTGTCCTCATATATTTCCGGATTCGCGGCATATATTACCCTACTTTGCTCATCTACTGCAAAATATGCTATTAGAATATCCAAGTTAAGCAGTTGTACGGGTTTGCCGCTCCAGGTGTAGACCTCTATGGATGAGGAGTGGTTGTCTTCCGTATCATCAAGCCTCTTGCCCGAATAGAGGGCGTAGATATAATCCTTTAAAGCTGCAGCGATAATTACAGTTGCTGCTTTTATAAAGAGAAATACCCTTCATATTCTCCGCCGTGTCCTTTGATTACAAGGCGGAGCAGACCTGTACCGATGCCGGAAAGGTCGTAGTCATACTCCATGCCGTCTGCCGGCAGGGTGGAAGTGTAGATGATGTTTCCCATGCTGTCTTCTATATACAGGCTGTAAACGCCGGAAGCATCGAATGAGATGAAGATGATTCCATTCCCGATGGTGGCTTCAGGAATACCGGCAATACTCCTTGTGTCTGCATTTACTGACTTAATGGGAATATCCCGCTCATCTGCGTATGATGCAAATGAGCAAAGGCATAGGATAAAAAATATAAACGACAGTCTTTTCATGCTGCAAACATAGTTTTTAAAAATCGTAACAGCAAGTTTTGCGGTATTATCAACTATGTTGTAACACATTGATAATCAGGTTATATATCTAATAAAACATTATCAATGGAAACAACCTTCTGTTTCCTATGTGGTGATAAGTTATTGTCTGTGCTTTACGAATGTGCGGGATACAAAGTCCGAGAGCGGTCCGTTGAGTTGCATTTTAGAGGCTACCCTCGATTTATGTACATTGAAAGAGCTTTCGGTTACCCTTTTTATTGCGCATATCGCACCGGTAGGCAGTTCGCAGGCTAAAAGGGCTATCAGAAATATGTCGTTCCCGGTAAGCTGGGAATATTTGTTCTTTATTTCTGCAAGAATACCCGGATACAGGTTTTCGCAGATGGCGTAGATTCTGTCCTGGGTGTCTTTCTTAGGGAAAAATTTCTCGATGACAGATTTTATTTTCTCGGGAAAGGCATTTGTACTGCCGTAGCGGAAATAGGAGTCGTTCAGTTCCCCTATCAGGGCGAGCATATCCCTCATTACCGGTTCGGTCTGCTCATTTTTTACAGTCAGGCTTGTTTTGGCCGCAGCATCATGTTCGTATG